>ENA-UALK01000003-UALK01000003.1-human-gut-metagenome-genome-assembly--contig:-NODE-3-length-158519-cov-38.478746_pt1 | contig 158519 bp, 168 predicted proteins | sample MGYA00243703_ERZ654476 | MGnify/ENA primary metagenome ERZ654476 (study PRJEB26926, sample SAMN06164821) | human gut metagenome | biome: ENVO:00009003; feature: ENVO:2100002; material: ENVO:00002003...
GACGCAGGGGCGAGGAGAACCGCGCCACGGACGGCGCGTTTCGACGGTTTCGTCAGGCATAGAAGCCCTTCAAGCATAATTCCGTACAGTATCTTAGTAGCGCAGCGTAGCACGCGGGGAAGCTGTGTGGCCGGTCGGGCAGCCGGGACTTGCATCATTACATAAAACAAGATAAAAATCATCATACGTATTTTGAGGGAATTGCGAAAAAATCATACCATTTTGTGCAAAACCACATATTTAATAGAAAGATTCACATAAAGATTATTGAGAATACAGTATTGTGCCCTTAGAAAAATAGTACTATACTAAATTCATCTGACGAATTCAGACTTGAGTATAAATAATAATATGATTAAAGGGTCAAAAGGTATCATAAGATAGGAGGAAATAACAAACTATGTCTTCAAAAAAAGATGCGATGAAAAAGAAATTGGAAAACATGCATTTGGGTGAAAGGATTAACTATGGCTATAGAATGGTTATTACCATGATGCTTATTTCGGGACTGCTTTCGATTGCGGTCATTGGTGTGTTGTTTTTCAATATGTTAAACTATGTAAACAAGGTAAATGCTGCCGATCAGGCGGTTAAGACATGTAGAATAAATGTAAATGCAGCGGCTAGAAATGTAAGAGAGATGGCACTTAATCCTGACAAATCAACATATGACGACTATGAGCAGGGCGCAAAAGAAAAGCTTGAAGATGTTGATGTGCAGTTAAAAACAATAAAAAAATCAGGTATCGTTCCTGAGGATCAGTATAATGAATATTCAAAGGCTCTTTCTGACTGGGCGAATATCGGATACTCAATCATGGATAAGATTAAAGCCGGACAGAAGGATGAGGCTGTTGATCAGATTATCAATGAGTGTACACCAAAGTTAAATAAAACAGTTGAGCTTGCAAAGGAAATCAACAAGCTGACTGACGAAAGAAGCCATCAGGCAGTTGTAAGGACATATGTATGTGCTGCAGTCGGACTCATAGTCATCATTATCTGTCTGATATGTGCATGGCAGTTGACAAAGAGAACAGGAAAGATCGTGCTTGATACAATCCTTGAGCCATTACATGCAATCGAGGAAGTGGCAAAGGAGCTGACAGAAGGAAATCTTCACAGCACACTTGATTACCGTTCAGAGGATGAAATCGGTAGATTGGCACACAGCATGAGAAAGTCTATCCGTATTCTCGGCTCATATGTGGATGATATAGACAGGTCGATGAAGCTCTTTGCGGACGGACATTTTGATGCACAGCCGGAAGTAGAGTGGAGAGGCGATTTTGTAGGTATTTTACATTCATTTATGGAATTTGAAAAAAGTATGGCAGTCACCATAAAGGGAATCCAGAATGTATCAAGCGAGGTTTCAAGTGCGGCAGAGCAGGTAGCTGCAAGCTCAAATGACCTTGCAGACGGTGCAACCAATCAGGCTGCGGTTGTAGAGGAACTGACAGCGACGGTTGAGGGAGTTTCAGAGCAGGTGGAGCAGAATTCAAAGAGTGCAAAGGAAATCAGTGGAAGAGTGGATGAGCTTGGAGGTGCAATTTGGGAAAGCAATGGAAAGATGCAGGAGATGGTTACATCTATGCATGAAATAAACGAAGCCTCTAAACAGATAGATCAGATTATATCAACCATTAATGAGATTGCATCACAGACCAACCTGCTTGCATTAAACGCTTCTATTGAGGCAGCAAGAGCAGGGGAGGCAGGAAAAGGCTTTGCGGTTGTGGCAAATCAGGTAAATATGCTTGCCGATCAAAGTGCACAGGCTGCAAAGGAATCAGCTGCGCTTATAGAGACATCTGTGCAGGCTGTTGAAAAAGGCATGAATATTGCAGAGCAGACAGCTTCACAGCTTGAAGAAGTAGCAGAGAACTCTAAGGTGATTACAAAAGAGGTGACTAATATAGCTGATACACTGGAGACCCAGACCAGTGAGATCAAGCAGATTAACGAAGGAATTGAGCAGATCAATGATGTTGTACAGACCAATTCAGCAACATCACAGGAGTGTGCGGCTGCGAGCCAGCAGATGAGCAGTGAATCAGAAAATCTGAGTGAAATGATAGCAAAATTCAAAATCTCAGACATTGAAGAGTAATATAATAGAAGGTGAAATTTAATGAGGGCTTTTGATGCATATAAAATACTTGACGAGCAGGAGGCAGGAAGTCTGATAGACTTAATTGCACCTTGTATGGATGATTATCTGTATATTATAGATTTAAAGAATGATACACTGAGGATATCACAGTCAGCGGTAGAGCGTTTTATGCTTCCTGATAAATTTATGAATGATGCAACAAAGCATCTTCGTACATTGGTTTATGAGAAAGACCGTAAGCTGCTCGAAAATCACAAGCGTAAAATATATGATGGAAAAGAAAAAAGGTACAACGTGCTATGTCGTTTGATGAACAGCAAAAATCTCCCGGTATGGATTAACTGCCGTGGGGAGGTCATCAATGACGAGGCGGGGAAACCACGATATATTATAGGCTGCATGAACGAGACAGGAACAAGGCAGCGAGCTGACAATATCAGTGGGCTGTTAGGTGAAAAGGAGATGGCATCATATCTCTATTCACAGCCTAAAGAGAAGCTGTCAGGTTATTTCATACAGATTGGAATTGACGATTTTGGGATAATCAATAATGTTCAGGGTCAGATATATGGCAACTACATACTTAAAAGAGTGGCCGAATGCATAGCAGAATGTCTCTCAAGCGGTCAGAAAATATATCATCTTGTTACAGATAAGTATATGCTTGTGGATATGCTTAGCAAATCGCAGGATGATGTGGTGCAGTTGTTCAAAAGGATAGGTGAAAAAATTGATGAGTTTATAGTTGATGAAAACTATAAATCAATCTTTTCGATTTCTGCCGGAGTGACAGATATATCAACACTGGCAGAGGACGCAATAGAGTGCAGGAAAAAGTCGGATTTTTCTTTAAAATGCGCAAAAAAAAGAGGCGGAGGAAGCCTTTATTTCTTCGAGGAAGAGGATTATAAAGCGTCATTGCGCAAAAATACCATCCTGAGTGCGCTTCGTAGCGCAACTGTAAATGATTTTGAAGGCTTTGAGGTATATTATCAGCCTATCTTAGATAGTGCTGATCGAATAATCGGTGCAGAGGCACTTTTACGGTTTTTCATGCATTCGGATGAGGGCGATGAAATGATTTCCCCGGTTGAGTTTATTCCTTTACTGGAGAAGAGCAGGCTCATCATTCCGGTTGGAGAGTTTGTATTGAACGAAGCAGCAAAAATGTGCCGTGAAATGCAGCAGTATATTGCGGATTTCAGGGTAAATATCAATGTATCATATATACAGATTATGCGTGGAAGTATGGCAAATAAAATCCTTACTGCTATCCGGGCAAACAATCTGAGACCTGAATCCATCTGTATCGAAATGACAGAGAGTGGATTCATGGATATGACGCCATGTTTTTGCAGCTTCAGGAAAAAGCTTGATGAGAATAATATCCAGTTCATAATAGATGATTTTGGAACAGGCTATTCAAATCTTCGCTATATCAGTGAGATGAACCCGGACTATGTAAAAATAGATAAGGATTTTACGGCAATGGCGATGCGCAGTGAAAAGGACCATGAGCTGTTCAGAAAGATTATAGAGATGGTTCACAGTGTAAATATAAAAATCTGCATTGAGGGAATTGAGAAGGAAGAGTGGGCTTGCGCAATGAAAGAAATCCATGTAGATTATATGCAGGGATATCTGTATGGCAGACCATGCGAAAAAGGCGTGTTTTTAAACAACTATGGGATATAAGGAATATTTTCCGGGAGTTACAGACAAAAAGAATGCCAATGAAATATTTGAAAGAATATTTAAACGAACAGAAAAACTAAACATCAAGGTATTGGGCAACAGGAGGCAAATCACATGCAAAATTCCAAAGAAAAAACTCTTTCCCAAAGGATTGCAGAGAGAATTATCAAATACATACTGGAGGAAAATCTGCAGCCGGGTGACAAGCTTCCGAACGAAACCGTAATGTGTGAACGGCTGAATGTTGGAAGAAGCTCTCTGCGTGAAGCTATGCGAGCACTCGCATCACGTAATGTAATCACCATACGCCAAGGCTCCGGTTCATATGTTTCCGCCACTCCCGGGATGATTGATGATCCATTCGGCCTGACCTTTGTTGAAGATAAACAAAAGATGATTAAAGATCTGATGGAAATCAGATTTCTAATCGAACCATCCATAGCTGCCATGGCCGCTATCCGTGCAGATGAGACAGATATCCAAAACATACTTACTGCATGTGAAAATGCCAAAAAGCTCCTTCTTGCAAATAAAAATCACACTGAAAAGGATATAGCATTTCATGCTGCTATTGCCTTAAGCAGCAAAAATATAGTTGTTCCAAAGCTGGTTCCTATCATCAACAGTTCAATTCCTCTGATCAGTGATTCTAAAGAATACACCATGCGTGATGAAACCATCGAAATTCATCGTGAAATTGCAGATGCAATTGCAGCCCACGATGCCGTCCGTGCCCACGATGCGATGTATCTGCATCTGATCTACAACCGGAAGCATATAAAATCCATAAATTAATGACTGTCCGGTTATCACCAGCCACACTGCGATGTGACCGGCAGTACCATATTTTATGGTTCTGGCGCTTGAAATAGTCGCACAGCAACCTGTTTACGTTATACATCATAAGTCATTTTGGTTGAAATGTTAAAGTGTTGCTAATGATAAAACATAAAGTTTATATATTACTACATAAGAAAGAAGGATGAAATTATGTATGAAATGAAACCAGAATATTATATCGGAATAGATATGATTGATGAAGAGCACAAGCAGTTATTTAAATATGCAGATGAGGCATATGAACTGCTGCATGATGAGTTTACACCGGATAAATATGATAAGATGGATATCATCTTGGAGAAGCTGCGCGACTACACGGTAAAGCACTTTGCTGACGAGGAGCAGTACATGGAATCAATCCATTACAAGAAGATGTTTACACAGAAGGTTCAGCATATGGAATTTGTACAAAAGCTGGATGAGTTCATTGAGCATCACAGTGATGAGGAGATAGATCAGGATGAGCAGATTATGGGAATCCTTAAATACCTCACAGACTGGCTGATAAACCATATCCTGTATGTTGACTGCCAGATACCGAAGCCACAATAAAGTACCTGAGTTTTAGCAAAGAGTAAGTACCGCAGGTCACCGCCTGCCGGGCAACGCACATACTCCCCGTAAGCGAATAGCGAAGCGGCTTAGATACTGTAGAAATTATGCCATGAAACACAGAAATGCCCAGCCATGGACGGCTGGGCAAGGCGTTATGCGCCATGGACGGCGCATAAAAGCCGGTTTCGTCAAGCATAGAAAGACTGTAAGCATAATTTCGTACAGAATCTTAGCCGCGCAGCGTAGCTTACGGGGAGTATGTGCGTTGCCCGGCAGGCGGTGACCTGCGGTCCGTAATTTTATAGAAAAATATAGCGTAATCAGCATATATTTGGTATAATTTGGATATGAAAAATAAGCGAAGATTTGCAATGGTCTCAGTTTCAGTAATCGTAGTAGCATTGATTCTCGAGGCGGGAATTTTGAAATATGTAAATGATGCAAATGCATATAGGCTATCAAAGGTGCTTCTGGATCGTGTTGTCACTGTGCTCAATAAAAATGACCAGAGTGAGGAGGAACTTATAGAATCGTTAAAGGACGATTATATAGTCAGGGCAAAGGCAGTGTCATATATCGTAGATGCAAAGCCACAGGTAGAAAATGATGTGGAGGAATTGCAAAAGATAGCAAAGCTGATGTCGGTAGATGAGATACATCTGTTTGATGAAACAGGTTGTATAACCAGCGGCAGCGTGCCAAAATACTTTGGCTACAGCTTTGATTCGGGGACTCAGATGTCATATTTTAAACCAATGCTCACCGATAAGAGCCTTACGATGTGTCAGGATGTCACACCGAATACATCAGAGGGAAAGGCAATGATGTATGCCATTACCTGGAATGAGGCTGGTACAATGATGGTACAGGTGGGTTTGAAGCCGCAAAGGCTCTTAGATGAATTGAAGCAGAATGAAATATCTACAGTGGTTTCTGACATGCCTGTGTACAAGGGCATGGAAATATATGTGGCAGATGCAGATACAGGACTGGTTAAGGGGGCCACAGATTGTGACAAAATAGGAAAAAACTTCCACGATTTAGGCATTCCAACAGATATTAAGGAAAGCGATAAGCCAACAGTAAGGCAGATTAGCGTAAATGATTCAGGCTGCAGATGTGTAATCAGGAGAGGTGACAAATATATAGTGGCTGTCACCATTGACAAATCCTTTTATATGACGAACAGCGTAGTAGCACTGCTTGTAGTTGGCATATATCTTATACTCGCATCGTGCTGTATTATGTATATGTTTTCGAAGATTATGAAGGAAAAATATGAGAAAGAAAAGCTGCTGTATATATCGAATACTGATGCACTTACAGGGTGCCTGAACAGACATGCCTATGAGACAGATATCAATAAGCTTGATTTGAAAAAAGAGTGGATATATATATCACTTGATTTAAACAGCTTAAAGCATGTAAACGATACATATGGACATGCTGCAGGTGATGAGATGATTTGCGCAGCCGCAACATGCATGATGGCAAGCTTTGGTGAGTTTGGCAGGGTGTACAGAATAGGCGGAGATGAGTTTGCTGTGATAATTACACAAAAGCCGGATGAGCTTGATGCTATGACAAAGCATTTCGACAGCAGTGTAGCTGAATGGAGAGGAAAAATCGTCGATTCCATGACCATCTCATACGGATGTGTAAGAAGTCTGGAGGAAGACTGGGAGTTTGTACACGATATTGCGAAGGAAGCAGACAGGAGAATGTATGCAAGCAAGGCACGCTATTACAGTGACAGTGACATAGACAGGAGAAAGTAAATTAAAAATAAAGATTCCATCATTCCGGATATGGTATTGATGGAATCTTTCAGGTGGGAAAATAAATAATTAGTGGAACAGCTCTACAATAAATACCGCCACACAGGAAGCCACGGCCACGGTTGTAAGCCCCTTGCCCTTTAATGCAAATATCACTGCCGCGATAAGTCCTGCTGCTGCACCAACCCACCAGTTAGTAGCATAAAACACTGCCGGAATAGTCATGGCGGTTAAAACTGCATACGGAATATAGTATAGAAAAGATCGCACGAAGCTGTTGTTGATCTTTTCTTTTATTGCGATAAAAGGAATAACGCGGATCAGATATGTGGAGCCCGCAAGTATGAGTAAATATATAAAAAATACACTGTTTTTCATTATGTAAAATCTCCTTATACGCTTATTATCAAATATTTAATAAATCATTCCTTATCAGTATCATCTGCAACCGGAAACAGCAGCGAACCGATAACTGCAGCCACAATGGCTACAACAGTGATGGTGATACCGCTTGAAATCCTTGACAAAAACGGTACGTAGTAAAACATGCAGCTAAGCACGAGTGCAAGCAGCACAACAAACACGACCGCACGCGATTTCTTCATCTCAGGAACCACGATAGCCACAAACATGCCATAAATAGCAAGACTCAGCGCACTCATAAGCCTATCCGGCAGAATGCTTCCCAGTATAGCACCTATCAGCGTACCGACAGCCCAGCCGATGTATGGAAGAGTTGAAAGTCCTGCAAAAAAGCTTCTGCTCACAGAATCCTCCTGGCTTGCCACGGCAAAAATTTCATCAGTCATCATAAAGCCGAGTATCCATCTTGAAATTCCGCTAAATCTGGAATCAGCCTTCTGACCAACCGAAATCGACATAAAGGAATATCTTATATTAATAGTAATCTGCGAAATAAGCATCTGGAAATACTGTCCCGGATGCATCATAATTCCGATGCCTGCAAACTGTCCGGCAGATGTGACAGTGGTCATCGAAATGAGCACAGCCTGCCACCAGGATAGTCCATATGACACCGCCATAATTCCAAAAGTAAATGAAACTGACAGATATCCCAGCGCAATCGGGATTCCTGCTGTCAGTCCTCGTTTATAGTTTTCCATTCTAAATTCTCCTTAGCATAATACAACAACATGTTATTCTAGCACAAATTTCATGAAAATGCACTTTCAAATTGTTTGTACCACTTTACACCACTTTACAATCTTGCAGTTGCGCATCATGTAACTGCATAAAGACCGGTAATAATAATTGTAATTTGCCCATCAATCCGCTATACTGTAGCTAAGTACAGCTGATTGATGGATTTCGTGGAGGTTTATATGGTAAGCACTTACCTAGGTTTTGGAAAATACATTTGTATTGTAGTGAGGTGAAATTCATTCAAGGCTAATCTAACAGGAGGAGTAGATTTTGTATGCTGAATATATTTTATGGAGATATGAAAGAAGCAGTATATAATACGGCAGCGTATTTTAAATATGATTATGAAGATAACTGGATTACAGATCCATTTGTGAAGAAAATGATAAAGGATGTGGATCAGTCGATTGTTTTGGACAGTGGAGTAATCGACAGCCCAGTGTTAGGAAAAATACCGCCTACGGGGTTATCAGGTGGTGTTAAAACATTGATTTTGGTGAAGTTTGAAAAAAATAAAATTTTCAATGCATCGACCTGTGGAGATAATTGTGCAAAATGGTTATTAAAAATTGCAGAAACAGAAGACAGAACAATAAACTTACGTCATTTGATGAAATTTGAAGTTGAACCGTTTGACATCCGAATCCTTAACACGAATGAAATTGTACATACCATGGAAGAACTGGTATCAATTGCAGGTGAATTTGTTTGATGGCAGGAGGATACGATGAAAGGAAAACATAAAGTTATTGTATCAACAAAACGTTTAAAGTATGAATTTGAACTTCGGAGAAATCTGACGATTATCCAGGGAGACAGTGCAACTGGAAAAACTACACTTGTAGATATGATTCGTGATTTCGTGAATAATCCAACCGGCACACCTGTAGAGGTGATATGTGATAAAAAATGTCATGTGGTTGAAGGAAGTTTATGGAAAGAGCAGTTGTCAGGCATATCAGACTGTATTGTATTTATTGATGAGGGAAATGAATTCATAACGACAGTAGATTTTGCAGACAAAATTCAAAAAACAGATAATTATTATGTAATTGTTACTAGGGAAGCTTTACCAGCATTGCCATATAGCGTAGAAGAAATCTATGGAATTCGTACATCTGGAAGATATGGGACATTGAAACAAAGTTATCATGAATTCTATCGGATATATGGAACAGATACATATGAAGATAAAGTGAGTCCGGAGACTATTATTACGGAAGACAGCAATTCAGGATATCAATTTTTTGAACATGTATGTATAGAAAATGGTTTGAAATGTGAATCTATGAATGGAAAATCAAATGTCTTTCATTATCTGAACAAACATAAAGGTGAAAAAATACTTGTCATTGCAGATGGGGCGGCATTTGGTTCCGAGATTGACAGGGTGTTGCAGGTTATCCATGGCAGAAAAAATGTGGCCTTATATTTGCCTGAATCATTTGAATGGATGATTATGGATGCCGATATTTTAAAGAATAATACAGTAAGAAGCATATTGAGTAATCCATCAGAGTATGTAGAGAGCAAGCTTTATTTCAGTTGGGAAAGGTTTTTTACAGCTATTCTGATTGAACAAACAAAAGACACCTATTTGGCATATGCAAAACGTAAATTAAATCCGGCATATTTAAGTGGAGCAATTAAAGAGTCGATTTTAAGAAAAATGAACATAATTGATTTGAATAAGAAAGATGAATAAATATTAAGAAAAAATAGAGGAATGGTTAAATGAAGGTTGTAGTAGCAATTGATTCATTTAAAGGAAGCATGACAAGCATGCAGGCAGGGATGGCATGTAAAGAAGGCATATTGGCGGCAATACCGAAAGCGGATGTGGTGGTCAGACCACTTGCAGATGGTGGCGAGGGAACTGTAACCGCTTTGGTAGAGGGCATGAATGGCACATATGAACATGTTGATGTAACAGGACCGATGGGACAAAAGGTGCACGCAACATATGGAGTACTTGAGGATGATACGGCTGTTATGGAAATGGCAGAAGCATCAGGAATCACACTTGTTGAAGGTAAACCTGATCCATGGAAAGCGACCTCATTGGGTGTGGGAGAGATGATACTGGATGCCGTGCACAAGGGCTGTCGGAATTTCATAATCGGAATAGGCGGAAGCGCAACTACTGAGGGTGGCATAGGAATGCTGACGGCGCTCGGCTATGAGTTTTATGATGAAGATGACAATATTCTTCCACCGGTATTTGGCTCGCTTGTAAGGGTAAAAAAGATCAAGGCTGATAAGGTTCCTTCAGAATTGAAGCAGTGTCATTTCAAAATAGCATGTGATGTTACTAATCCACTGTGCACAGAGCAGGGCTGCGTATACATTTTTGGAAAGCAAAAGGGCGTACAGGAGCATGAAAAGGCACAGATGGATAAAATGATGAGACAGTATGCAGACTGTGTTGAGGAGTATGTGGGAAAAAGTTTCAGTGAGACACCGGGAGCAGGCGCTGCGGGAGGTCTTGGCTTTGCGTTTCTTTTTGGACTTGAGAACGTGGAGCTTAAATCCGGCATAGATATAGTGCTAAACGCAATACAGCTTGACAGGGAACTGAAAAATGCCGATATCGTAGTGACCGGAGAGGGAAGGCTTGATGGACAGAGCGCCATGGGAAAGGTGCCTGTCGGAGTGGCAAAAGCAGGTAGAAAAAACGGCTGTAAAGTAATCGCACTTGCAGGGAGTGTCACTGACGATGCAGTGGCATGTAATAAAGAAGGCATAGATGCGTTTTTCCCTATTATAAGAGGGGCAACAACGCTTAATGAGGCTATGGATATCAAAAATGCTCAAAAAAATATGAAAAACACTGCAGAACAGGTTTTCAGGCTTATTGACATCAGCTCGCTTATGGAATAATATATGTTAGTAAAATTATGCGTGGTGCAGGGGCGTGATGAGACATAAAAGCCCTGTATATCATAGAATATTTCAATAAAAAAGGAGAAAAGCAATGGCTAAGGAGAAAAAATTAGTAGAGGCCATCACTTCCATGGAGGAAGATTTCACACAATGGTATACAGACGTTGTGAAGAAAGCAGAGTTGATGGATTATTCATCTGTAAAGGGATGTATGATCTTTAAGCCCAATGGTTATGCCATCTGGGAGAATATACAGAAAAATCTCGATGCAATGTTCAAAGAGACAGGTGTAGAGAATGTATACATGCCAATGTTCATTCCGGAGAGCCTGCTTCAGAAAGAAAAGGATCACGTAGAGGGCTTTGCACCTGAGGTTGCGTGGGTCACACAGGGCGGACTTGAGACACTTCAGGAGAGACTTGCAGTAAGACCTACATCAGAGACACTTTTCTGCGAGCTTTTCAGCAAAACAGTACAGTCACACAGAGACCTTCCAAAGGTATATAACCAGTGGTGCTCAGTAGTGCGCTGGGAGAAGACAACACGTCCATTCCTCCGCTCATCAGAGTTCTTATGGCAGGAGGGACATACTGTTCATGCAACAGCCGAGGAGGCAGAGGCACGTACAGTACAGATGTTAAACATCTATGCGGATTTCTGTGAGAAATATCTTGCAATCCCTATGGTAAAGGGAAGAAAGACAGACAAGGAGAAGTTCGCCGGAGCAGAGGCTACATACACAATAGAGGCACTCATGCATGACGGAAAGGCGCTCCAGTCAGGAACCTCACACAACTTTGGTGACGGCTTCCCTAAGGCCTTCGGCATCCAGTACACAGACAAGGACAATAAATTACAGTACTGTCATGAGACATCATGGGGCGTTTCAACACGTCTTATCGGAGCTATCATCATGGTTCATGGAGATGACTCAGGACTCGTGCTTCCACCAAAGATTGCACCAACACAGGTTATGGTTATTCCAATCCAGCAGCAGAAGGATGGCGTACTTGACAAGGCATACGACCTCAAGGACAAGCTCTCAAAGGATTTCCGCGTGAAAATCGATGCAACCGACAAGACACCTGGCTGGAAGTTCGCAGCACAGGAGGTTCAGGGAATCTCAACACGTATCGAGATTGGACCAAAGGATATCGAGAAAAACCAGTGCGTTATCGTTCGTAGAGACACAAGAGAGAAAATCGTTGTCTCACTCGATGAGGTCAATGAGAAGCTCGCAGAGGTACTTGAGACAATGCAGAATGACATGCTCGAGAGGGCAAAGGCATTCCTTGCAAGCCATATAAACGATGCACACGACTACAATGAGTTCAAGGCAATCGCAGAGACAAAGCCTGGCTTTATCCGTGCTATGTGGTGTGGAGACGAGGCCTGCGAGAACAAAATCAAAGAGGACACAACAGTTACAAGCCGTTGTATGCCGTTTGGTGATCAGGAACAGATTTCCGACGTATGCGTATGCTGTGGAAAGCCGGCGCACAAACTTGTATACTGGGGCAAGGCATACTAAATTCGCGCCTAAATTCCCGTATACGAATGTTACAAGCCTCGGCGTAGTACCGCTACGCCTGCGTTTGTAATCATCCGTCTACGAAAATTTATTTCGCGAATTAATCATTACTTTTGTATATTATTATGATAAACAGCTCGCCGGAGGGGCGCATTGACGCAGCATACGGCTGTGGCGCATGCTCGATTTACGACGTGTCGTGTGTGAGAGTTAATGCCACCTGCGGCTGAAGCTGGCGCAAAAAATACTCGTTCAAGCGTAAGCGCGTTTGATTTTTTCGCGCCTAATAAGCTCTGCCGCAGGAGGTATTTACTCTCACCAGACTAAGGAGTTATGAGAGCATGTGTCACAGTTGTATGCTGTGGCAATGTGCCCCTCCGGCAAGCGTCATTTAGAATAAAAAAGGAGAACTCAATGATGCGCATAGATTTACCGCAGAATGTCAACTTCATAATAGACACGCTCTACGAGCATGGCTTTGAGGCATATGCGGTAGGTGGATGCGTGCGTGACAGTCTCCTTGGCAGGACACCGCAGGACTGGGATATCACCACATCTGCAAAGCCTGCGCAGGTCAAAGCGATATTTGACCATACGATAGACACAGGTATCCAGCATGGCACAGTCACGGTCATGCTGGAGCATGTGGGCTATGAGGTCACCACCTACAGGATAGACGGAGAGTACGAGGATGCACGCCATCCAAAGGAGGTTACCTTTACCTCCAATCTGAAGCTTGATCTGGAGAGGCGCGACTTCACAATCAATGCCATGGCGTATAATCATAGGGCAGGACTTGTCGATGAATTTGACGGCATAGCAGATTTAAAAGCACATGTGATCAGATGTGTGGGCTGTGCACACGACAGGTTCAGTGAGGATGCACTCAGGATGTTTCGTGCGGTGCGATTTGCAGCCCAGCTTGGCTTTGATATAGAGGCACAGACTAAAGCAGCCATAAAAGAGCTTGCCCCTGCCATGTCAAAGGTCAGCGCAGAGCGAATCCAGGTGGAGCTTGTGAAGCTTCTGACATCAGACCATCCGCAGATGATGAGAGATTTGTATGAGCTTGGACTCACAGCGGTATTCATGCCGGAGTTTGATGTGATGATGCAGACACCTCAGCACAATAAGCACCATATGTACAGTGTCGGCGAGCATACACTTCATACCTTAGAGCATGTGCGAGCGGACAAAATCCTAAGGCTTACCATGCTGCTTCATGATGTGGCAAAGCCGGTGTGCATTACGACAGACGAGGAAGGCCAGAATCATTTCAAGAAGCATCCTGTTGTGGGAGCTGATATGACCAGAAAGATACTCAGGCGCCTTAAGTTTGATAACAGGACTACAGACTGCTGCTGTAAGCTCGTAAAAGAGCACGATGACCGTCCGGACATCACAGAGCGCAATGTAAGGCGTGCCATGAGCCGCATAGGGACAGAGCTTTTTCCACTGTTGTTTGAGGTGAAAAGAGCCGATACACTCGGACAGAGCATGTATAGGCGCGCAGAAAAGCTTGAATACATCGCAGAATATGAGCGTGTATACAGGAAAATCCTCGCAGACCACCAGTGTGTATCAAAAAAGGAAATGAAAATAAATGGCAGCGACCTGATTAAAATGGGAGTAGAGCCGGGACCGAAGCTTGGCGATATCCTGGACAGACTTTATGAGCAGGTGCTTGATGACCCATCGCTCAATGAAGCACAAAAACTTAAAGAGCTTGCGAATAAAATAATAACCTCTCTCATATGATTAAAAAGCATCTGAATAGTTATGATGCATTAATCATATGAGGGGGGATTTTTTTGTATAATCAGCCGGAAGTGGCTTTGGAAAAATATGAGCTTACAGTAAGCAGGATAATAAAGGGCAGAGGAGCATATATATGTGACACAGGCATCGGGCAGAAGCTGCTCGTGCCGTACAGAGGGCATGAGCAAAGGGCAGGCACCCTGCGGGATATGCTGGCATTTATCCAGAGAAACGGTATGGATGTGGAGCAGATATCACAGACAAAGGAGCAGTGTATCATATCGCGAGATAACTGTGAGGACGCATACATATTGAAGGATTACAGAGCAGGCAGAGAGTGCAGCACGGACAGCATAGATGATATGCGTGGCGGCAGCAGGGCATTAGCGCAGCTGCACAATATATTGGAAAAGTATCCTCTGCCTTCGGATATCGAGGTAGAAAGCCTGCACGAAAAAGCTCAGCGAAAATGTGCGCAGATAGTAAAGCTTAAAAACTACATACTGCGTCGCAGCAAGACAAATGCTTTTGAGCATCTGTTTTATGAATGCTATGAGAGATTCTTAGAGCAGGGGCAGAAATCGGCGGAAATATTGTGTGAGCTGGAAAATAGTAAAACATCGGTTCCGATATACTGTCACGGAGCCTTCAACCAGCACAATGTCGTGTATACACAGTCCGGAAGATGGCTCCCTGTCAATTTCGAGACCATGCATCCGGGATATCCGGAAACTGATCTTGCGGAGTACATGCGCAAGATGCTCGAAAAAAATCACTGGGATACAGCGGTTGCAGATGCAATTCTTGACAGCTATTGCAGCGTAAGAAGTCTTGATGATACATCAATGAGACTGCTTCAAGCACTGCTTTTGTTTCCTGAAAAATTTTGTAAGCTCTGCAATCACTATAGCAACTCGCGCAAGTCATGGGTATGCGACCGTGATGTGGATAAGCTTGCACAGCTCATACAGCTAAGCGGGGAGCGCGAGGAGTATCTGCATGCCCTGCATGCCATAGTGTAAGCAGTAATGCATATATATAGTGAATTTAATTGAAAAGTAAATGACTATACGATATATTATTATTGTAGAAAAACGTTTAAAGCCAGCTATTAAAGGAAATACAGATGAAGAAATTTAAAAGATTATTTTGCATAGTATGCATGCTTGGGCTGTCACTTGCAGCATGTGGAAAACAGGACACGGATGATGGTGTAAAAAAATTCTATAACAGCATGAATGATACGACGGAGGCCGTGGGAGAAAGCACGCAGTCCGGTTTGAAAGCTGCTGCGGAGGAAAACGGAAAGTCCGTTAAGAAAAGTTCAGATATTCTCATAGTATCGGACATAAACAGTGCCAATGAGACAATCAGGGTATACAATTACTCGACGGGAGTGCAGTATCAGTATTACTATGGGCTGACCACCGGCTTTTTTGACAAATATGGCAATCACATGTCAGTTTCAGACATACATCAGGGTGATGTGGTTGACATATCAGGGGCAGATTCAGACGGCAAGGCAAAGCGTATACAAAAATCCGATAAGGTGTGGACAAACGACGCAGTGACCAATTTTTCTGTGGATAAGAATAAGAGCGTGCTTGAAATTGGAAATAGCAGCTACAGGCTGGGTGAGCGCACCATGATATTTTCAGGCTCGGATGTCATAGATACTGACAGCCTCACGGCGCAGGATAAGCTGGCTGTTGTCGGGATTGACAAGGATATAGTGTCAATTTCTGTCACGACAGGGCACGGCACACTGCAGCTTAGCAATACATCGCTGTTTGAGGGCAGCTTTTTGCAGCTCGGAGACAGGATATTTGCAGAAATCACTAAGGATATGTCGCTTGATGTGCCGGAGGGCAGCTATACGCTCGCTGTGGCCAACAACGGCTGGGGAGGCAGCACGGATATTGAGATAAAAAGAGGCGAGACTACAAAGGTAAATTTAAATGATTTAAAGGGTGAGGGTCCTAAAAAGAGCAGCATCCTTTTCGAGGTTGACGTGCAGGGAGCAAAAATATATGTCGATGGCAGTGAAATCGACTATACGAGCCCGGTTGAGATAACATACGGAAAACACACGCTTAAGGTAACAGCCGATGGCTATGACACCTGGACGAGGACGCTTTACGTGAACTCAAAGGAGGCCACCATACAGATTACGATAAATGACGATACGGACAGCTCTGCAAACGATTCATCAGGTACCAAAACTAACAGCACCGGCAGTTCACAAGCCACCGCACAGACACCTTCCGAGACAGCCTCAGAGAGGGCTGATGAGAAGGACAATCAAAGTACATCTCAGGGCAGCACCACCGGCAGCTCGCAGAGTACAAATTCATCACGGGGAACCAACAATAAATCCTCTGACAGTTCCAAAAATAGTCTGACAAATAAGGACATATCCGATTATCTTTCAACATTAACCTCTTTATTAAGTTCAAAGTAAGGTTTTAAGAATGGTAAAAGTACATAAAAGCCTAGGAAATAGCGCATTTTCCTTGACAAACCCCATAAAAACAAGTATATATATTCTTGTAGGTAATTTGGGAATACAGCTCGAATTATATAAATTATGAAAATCCAGAGGAGGAATTTTATCATGAACAAAGCAGATTTAGTTGCAGCTATGGCAGAGAAGGCCGGAGTATCAAAGAAGGATGCAGAGGCATCTTTAAAGGCATTCACAGATGTTGTTGCAGAGGAGTTAAAGAAAGGTGAGAAGATCCAGTTAGTTGGATTCGGTACTTTCGAGGTATCTGAGAGAGCAGCAAGAACAGGAAGAAATCCACAGACTGGCGCTGAGATGACAATTGCAGCATCTAAGGCTCCTAAGTTCAAGGCTGGAAAGGCTTTAAAAGATTCTCTTAACTAATAAGTTAGACTATCACGGAGTAGAAGAATGGGTGAAGCCTTTAAGGCTCCGCCCATTTTTGGCTATATCCACTGAAATCAGGGTAATGGTTATGAATTGATTTATTATAGGTAAGACACAGAGGTAACAATGAGATTAGACAAATTTTTGAAGGTATCGCGTCTGATAAAGAGACGTACAGTGGCAAATGAGGCATGCGACGCAGGCCGTGTCACAGTAAACGGCAGACCGGCAAAGGCATCTGTAAATGTCAAGGTCGGAGACATAATAGAGATAGCATTTGGACAAAAGACAGTCAAGGTTAAGGTGTTAAATCTCCTTGACACAACAAAGAAGGAAGAAGCAAAAGATCTTTTTGAGTATATATAGGTTATATTTTCATAAATCCCGGCATATATTTACATATGTGATTCCACAGATGGCAGCCATATGTGAGGCTGTTTTTGGGACATATAAAAAATATGTGAGGGACAGGAAATGGAAGAAATATCAGGCACAAAGAGTCATAAGCTTATCTTGAATAATCGCAGAACAGGCAGCTTTACAGGCATTTTGGATGTGCTCTCCTTTGATGTGGGAGAGATACTTTTGGAGACGGAGCTGGGCATGCTTGACCTAAAGGGCAAGGATCTTCACGTAAACAGGCTAAACCTTGAGAAGGGAGAAGCCGATATAGAAGGTGAGATAGACGTGATTACGTATTCGAAGGTACCGGAGGTGACCGGAAAGAAAGATAAAATGTTTGGCAGGATATTCAGATAAGCACCTAAGGAGGAATAATGAGTAAACGTCGTGCAAAGAGAAGGGGCGGAACTTTAAGTGTTTCCATCATAGTTATAGCATTTCTTGTGGTTATGGTAGTCCAGGTTGTGCAGCTAAAGCAGAAGGAATCTACATATGCCGCACAAAAAGCGGAGCTTGAAAAGCAGTACACTAAAGAATCGGAGCGTGCTGATGAGATAGAAAGCATGCAGCAGTATATGCAGAGTGACCAGTACATAGAGGATATAGCAAAGAGCAAGCTGGGGCTTGCGTATGACAATGAAATAATCTTCAAGGAAAAGGACAAATAATTTTTGAAGATATAGTTGCGCTTTTTCGTCAAAACCTTCATTTTTGACCACATATAATCGTTGAAAAAAGATGGAGGCAAAAAGATGAGGATTGCAAATTTAAAAAAGGCTGTGTGGGGGCTTATGGCATTTGCATCCACACTGGTGTGTGTGATGGATTGTTATCCGCTGATACCTGCAGTGTATGGAGTTTATTGTCTGAGCAGTGGGCATACGATTATTTTTTACATAGGATTAATTATTGGAATGGGATACTTTATATCGATACCGTCGATATGTAAGTATCTCTTTATTATTGCGGTGATTTACTTTGGGGAAAGGCTATTTGTGAGAAAAAGCAGTAAAAACGGATGTCTGACAACAGCCGTTGTAGCAGCTTGTGCCACGGCGGTGATGAATCTGTCGGTAACATTTCTGGGAAGGCCGGATACGGATGAGATAGTGTTGTCGGTAGCAGAGAGCCTTGTTGTGTTTTCGATGGCCTTTGTGTTTTGCAGAGCATGCGAATATTTAAGTGCTCTTGAGCACAATGAAAACCCGGTCATAGCAGGACTTCTGCCCGACAGGGAGGAGGCATTTGCCACAGCAGTTTCAGGACTTTCAGGAATTATTTCGACTGCAAATGTCATGGCTGTAAAATGTACGGCAGATAAAATCCCTGATGAGAGTGAGAAAATACAGCTTGAGGTGACAGGGCGACTTTGTGCATGCTGTGAGGGCTGCAGTGTGTGCTGGACAAGCGGGACTTCGATTTCCGACAGTATAAAAATGCTTGCTGATGCAGTGCGCAAACGTATGAAAACAGAGGAAATTGTGCAAAACAGATATGTGGATGGCTGCCCGCACTATACGCGCATGGTGGAAGCCGCCACAGAGGCATTTGCCCGTATTGAGCTAAATGAAGCCTGGTACAGGCGTCTCACGGAAAACAGACGCGTCATAGCCACACAGCTTGACGCTATGGCAGAGCTCATGGATAGCTGGTGCAGGGCTGAAAAATGTATTGATAAAAAAAGAAGGCTGCGTCTTACAAGAGTTTATGTATATACAAAAGAGGCTGGTATACAGGTGGAAAATGCCCATATTTATGAGAACGCAAGGCAGCAGGTATGTATAAAGGCAGATGTCTGCACCAAGATAGATGGCGGGATTGAAATTTCAAAGTATGTGCAGGCGGTTTCACGCGCCATGGGAGTGAAGCTCAGGCAGGCACATGGGACAGTTTCAATAATATCCGATGAGAGGACATCTATTGTGCTTTACGAGGAGAATCAGTTCTATGCACTTTCGGGGGTGGCGACCAAAAAAAAGACCGGCTCTCAGGCAAATGGCGACAGCTGTAGCATGTTTCAGCTGGATGATGGCATGTATCATGTATGTGTATCCGATGGCATGGGCTCGGGCAAGCAGGCGCAGGCAGAGAGCACGCTGGTGGTGGATTTGCTTGAAAAGCTTTTGGAGGCCGGTTTTAGCAGGGAAAGTGCCCTAAAGCTGATGAACTCTGCCATGGTCATATCGGCGGGCGAGGAGTCCTATTCCACGGTTGATTTTGCCACAATAGACATGTACACAGGTGAGCTTGAGCTGGCCAAAACAGGCGCTGCACCGTCATTTATCAAATCAGGGAAACAAGTAAGTGTTATAGAAAATGAATCACTCCCGGCGGGGGTCGATGCCACGCAGGAGAGCAAACATTCAAAAAATACACTTCAAAGTGGCGATTTCCTTGTCATGGTGACGGATGGTGTGCTAGAATATCTGCATGTAAAGGACAGACAGGGGAAGCTTATGGATATCATCGCAGGCGTCAAAAGCGACAATGCAGGCGTGATGGCGCAGGAAATTCTGGACAGGGTGCTGCTTGACACAGGCGGATACGCCATGGATGATATGACTGTAGTTGCAATAGGAATCTGGGAAAAATAATGATTAGACGGACAAAAGATTATATTCTGGAAAACAAAATGATAAAAAATCACAGCACGGTGCTTGTTGCGCTGTCGGGCGGTGCGGATTCGGTCTGCCTTCTGCTGGTGTTAAATGAGATAAAAAGACAGTGCGCAAATGAGCTTGATTTTGCGTTGGAGGCAGTACATGTGGAGCACGGCATCAGAGGAGCCGAGAGCAGGGAGGATGCGAGGTTTGCGTCAGATCTCTGCGAGAGGCTTAACATACCGTGCCATGTGCATTCTGTGGACGTACCGCAATATGCAGCAAGTCATGGACTCGGGCTGGAGGAGGCCGCCAGGATATTGCGCTATGAAGCGTTTGAAAAGGAAGTCGCCAGGATATTGTGCTATGAGGCGTTTGAAGAGGAGGCAGGCAGATATCCTTGCGAAACTGCCTATGCATCAGACCAAAATCAGGATAACAGGAGGCAGGCAGTCGTTGCAGTTGCGCACCATATGGAGGACAACGCAGAGACAGTTCTTTTTCAGATGCTTCGCGGAAGCGGAGCGAAGGGACTCGCCGGCATGCATCCGGTTTCCGTGAAGAACGGTGTCACCTATATCAGGCCTCTTTTATCAGCGACACGCGCACAGATAGAGGAATATCTGAAGGAAAACGGACAGGCTTTTGTCACCGATGCAACAAACACTGACACAGCCTACTCCAGAAATAAGCTGCGACATGATGTGTTTCCGCTGCTTTTGCAGATTAATGACAGGGCGATAGAGCATATCAATGAGAGCGCAGGACAGCTTGCGGTGATGAATGATTTTTACGAGGAGCAGCTAAAAGAGGCGTGTGACAGCATGGTTTCAAAAAAAGAAGGCAGGGTGATACTTGAAATCAGTCGCTTTGAGAGTCTGCATCCGGCATTAAAAAGCGGAGTGGCGCGCGAGTGTATACATCTGGCGTCAGGGCGGCTCAAGGACATCACGAGCACACATATCGGTGCACTTGTGAAGCTTGCAGGGCAGCAGTCGGGCAGAAAAATCAATCTGCCATATGGAATTATTGCGGAAAAATCATTTGGCGAGGTGATACTCTTCGCCGGAAGGTGTGACGATGAAAAAGGAGAAATTCACATTACGCAAAAAGAGCTTGAGGCACTGAGTGCCACGGGAGAGCAAAAAAACATAAAGCTTTCGGCAGATGGCTCGTATGTCACACTTTGTATACAAGATTTTAATGGTAAAATGGACGAAATTCCCAAAAAACCATATACGAAATGGTTTGATTATGATAAGATGAAGAAAGGCTTTGAAATAAGAACAAGAAAAGCCGGTGACTATATAATTGTGGATGACGAGGGCCATCATAAGAAGCTGAAGCAGGTATTTACAGGTGATAAAATTCCTGCACAGCAGAGAGCGGGGCTGTGGCTCATAGCCCATGAATCACTGGTGCATGCCATTATCGGATACAGATCCGGCTGCAGCGCACTTGTCACACCACAGACAGGAAAAGTACTTAAGATCACATTTTACGGAGGAAAACAAAATGGATTTTTCAAAAAAATATGATATTTCGGTTTACCTGACAGAGGAGCAGCTCAATAAGCGTATTGCAGAGATTGGAGCGCAAATCACAGAAAAATACAGGGGACAGTCAGTATATCTCATTTGCATACTCAAGGGCTCAATATTCTTTACCACTGAGCTTGCAAAGAGAATTGATTTGCCTATGACTATGGATTTCATGTCGGTATCCAGCTATGGCTCAGGCACAGAGTCATCAGGCGATGTCAAGATTAAAAAGGACCTTGAGCATTCTATCGAGGGAGAGAATGTCATCATCATAGAAGACATCATTGATTCGGGAAATACTCTTAGCAGGCTTTCAAAGCTCCTTGCCAAAAGAAACCCGAAGAGTCTCACAATCTGTACACTTTTGGACAAGCCTGAGCGCCGTGTGGTTGATGATGTAAATGTAGACTACGTGGGCTTTGTGATTCCTGATAAGTTTGTGGTAGGCTATGGCCTTGACTATGATCAGAGGTTCAGAAATCTGCCTTACATCGGCTTCGTCGAGGGCGAAATAAAATAAAAAGGAGAAGTAAATTGAATAAACAAAAAAGCGGTATGCGCGGAATAGGCGTATACATTATCATTGTATTTGCAGTAATCTGCATCTGGTACTGGCTGAGCGCCGGGGCTACATCAAACTCTTACACACAGAGTCAGTTCGAGAAGGATCTTGACAAGAATCAGGTGAAGAGCGTAAAGGTAGTGCAAAACAGGGAGATACCGACAGGAAGTCTGGAGGTGAAGTTCAAGGATGGCACATCAAAGGTGCTTTATGTATCAGATGTAAACAATATCGAAAAGACCATGACAAAAGCAGGGTACACCGACTATACAGTTGCGGATGTTCCGGCTGAGAGCTGGATTATGACACTGCTTCCGTATCTTTTGGTATTCGGAGCCATGTTCATACTCTTTGCAGTGATGAACAACAACGCAGCAGCACAGGGCGGCGGTGGCAAGATGATGAACTTCGGCAAGAACCGTGCGAAGCTCACTACACAGGAGGAGAACCATATCAAGTTTTCCGATGTAGCAGGCCTAAAGGAGGAAAAGGAGGAGATTGCAGAGATAGTTGATTTCCTTCGTGATCCGGGAAAATACACCAGACTTGGAGCAAGAATCCCAAAGGGTGTCCTTCTTGTAGGACCTCCGGGAACAGGTAAGACTCTCCTTGCCAAGGCAGTAGCCGGAGAGGCAGGGGTACCGTTTTTCACCATTTCAGGATCTGATTTCGTGGAGATGTTCGTCGGAGTCGGAGCCTCACGAGTGAGAGATTTGTTTGAGGATGCCAAGAAAAATGCGCCTTGTATCGTATTTATCGATGAGATTGATGCAGTAGCCAGACGCCGTGGCACAGGAATGGGCGGCGGACACGACGAGCGTGAGCAGACATTGAACCAGATGCTTGTCGAGATGGATGGCTTTGGTGTCAATGAGGGCATTATCGTCATGGCAGCCACAAACCGTGTGGATATACTTGACCCTGCTATCATGCGTCCGGGACGTTTCGACAGAAAGGTTGTAGTAGGCAGACCGGATGTGGGCGGCAGAGAAGAAATTTTAGGTGTCCATGCCAAGAAAAAACCTCTTGCAGAGGATGTAGACTTAAAGCAGATTGCACAGACTACCGCAGGCTTCACAGGTGCAGACCTTGAGAATCTGATGAATGAGGCAGCAATCCGTGCAGCGGGCGAAAACAGAGAATATATCACACAGGATGATATCAGAAAATCCTTCGTCAAGGTTGGTATCGGAGCTGAGAAGAAGAGCCGTATCATCTCTGACAAGGAAAAGCGCATCACAGCCTACCACGAGGCAGGACATGCAATCCTTTTCCATCTGCTTCCGGATGTGGGACCTGTATACACGGTTTCAATCATCCCTACAGGAGCAGGCGCAGCAGGCTACACCATGCCTCTGCCAGAGAAGGATGAGATGTTCAACACAAAGGGACGTATGCTTCAGGAAATCGTAGTAGACTTAGGCGGTCGTGTCGCAGAGGAACTTGTGTTTGACGATATCACTACAGGTGCATCACAGGACATAAAGCAGGCTACAAAGCTTGCGCGCGAGATGGTTACCAAATACGGTATGTCAGACAATATCGGTCTTATCTGCTATGCCGATGATGAGGAGGAGGTCTTCATCGGACGAGACCTCGCCCATGCAAAGAACTACAGCGAGGGCATAGCATCGGCAATCGATGTCGAGGTAAAGCGCATCATCGACGAGTCGTACGACAAGGCAAAGAGCATGATAGCAGAGTACCGCGATGTGCTTGACAGATGTGCAGCACTTCTTCTTGAGAAGGAGAAAATCACAAGAGATGAATTTGAAGCACTGTTTGACGAGGACAGCAAAACAACAGTTGGACATAATATTTAAAAAATAACTATACTTTTGTGCAGAATCACTATATGAAAAATATTAAATATAACTAAAGTACTATACAAATTGCATAAAAACAAACTACGATTTTTATGCAATTTGTGAACACTTATCGTTATAACCGTGATATTATAATAACCGTAAAAACCCCCCAATACATTATATAGTTTTTGCTATACCCCATAGTAAAAATACCTTCTCCTAAAAGGCAGCCGATCGCAGGCTGTCTTTTTTAATTTCTATATTATAGCTACAAAGTAAGGGATTGTGTGCCCGGGATGGTGCTTTGGTGGGGGATTGATGCCCTTACTGGAGCGCATAGAGAAGTTGCTTAGAGTCTGTCAGAATTATGCTTAGAGGAGCAGAAATGCCCGGCCATGGACGGCTGGGCAAGGCGTTATGCGCCATGGACGGCGCATAAAAGCCGGTTTCGTCTGTCATAGAAAGATTAAAAGCATAATTCCTACAGACTCTTAGCAGCGTAGCGTAGCGAAAGCGAGGGCATCAATCCCCCACCAAAGTATCGTCCCAGGCGCGCAATCCACGTATTAAAGAAAATAATTTGGTTACGATAAAATATGCTTGCATAATCACATCTATTGTGATAAACTATGCAAGTATCGTAATTGAATACATGGGCAGATTCCCGAGTGGCCAAAGGGGACAGACTGTAAATCTGCTGCAACTTGCTTCGATGGTTCGAATCCATCTCTGCCCATTAAAAAACCTCAAGTCGTATGACTTGAGGTTTTTGTGTTATTCTGAAATTATCATTTAATCGGCCTGCGTCCCGGTGTCGGTAAGCACAGACTCCCATGCCATCGTATCAGGCCAGTCCTTTGTATCAAAGCCATCACGGATACATCTGCTGTAGTAGTCCAGCTTGTTTCGTATCGGCGAATCATCTGTGAATCTTGCATCATCATAGATGCCGTTAATATAATCATCTATCGCGGTTCCGAATATTTCAGAGCGGTCCTCTGTTGCAAAGGTCATGCCGTAGGAATCAATGAAATACCCGGATATGTGGTTCGATGGATCATCCGGATTGTAGTTTGCGTAGCTATCATCATAAGAGAAGCTGTCAGGGTTAAAGCTGTTCCATTTCCTCTCAGAAAACTCGCTCTTGTCATTGTAGGTGTGTATGAATGTAAGTCTCTGGTCAATCAGATGGGAAATCTCATGGCCTACAGTGTAGCTGAAATCCCAGCTGTAGTTGCAGTTTAGAACCATCACATTGTGGTTGTTTATTATATTTACGAAGCCACTTGGCTCATTTATCATATCTGAGTGGCCTGATGAAATATCACCGCACAGATAGATTCGCATGCCTCTTATATCGCCATAACACAGCTGTGTGAAAAAGTCATCAGGGAAACAGCCAAGTATTTCCTCAAGCGAATCCAGAGCGACCGACAGCTTATCCTTGTTCTTAAATTGATGGATATCGTAGTAATCAATTCTCTTTGGCACCTCAGGCCCGAAATATATGGAAAAGCCGTATTTCTGTTCAAGCGCTGTGATACGTGCATTTATGTCGGATAAATCACCCCAGTCATATGAAGCGGTGTCGGGGATCAGAGTGACCTCATCGCCGTATGTATTGTAGTCAGAATCCTTCCCGGCCTCTTCCATAGCCTCCTGATTTTCATCGGTACTGTCAGATGGGTCTATGGCAGAATATGGGGATACATATGAGCCATCATCGCGTAAGGCCTGTAGCAGTGTATCACAGTCATTGTATGACGTGATTTCGGCTTTGCTGTCATTCTTGCCCTTGTCGAGTGACCAGATGAGAATTTCCGGGTTGCACTGCGCTGTGTACAAAAGCATCATAACACAGTTTGCATCAGGCAGATATACCGAGTTGGCAGAACAGTAGGTCTTGGTATCGGCTGCCGCAGAGTCGGATGAGCTGTCGGACATTTTGCCTGTGTTTCGAGTCGCCAGATTGTATGAAAAGGATGAACTGACACCGGTGGCGGGTGAATATTTATAGTAACTGATGATGTTGTCCGAGGATAAATCCTGGCATCGTATGAGCATGTCACCATCCTCTGCCAAAGTTACATCCACCACATCCGGCAGTGAAAAAAAGCTGTTTTCTCCATCGGATGAATGATAGTTCCAAATATTGTTGGCCGTATCTGCCTCGATTACAAAGCCCTTTGAGTCGACACATGACATGGAAAAACTTTGTCCTTCGTAGGTTGAAAGCACTGTGTTATCGTCAAGCCTTATATCAGAGACTGCATATTTGTAGGTATCGGGTGTGACACCTGACACGAGAGCATATTTTCCGTCAGCGGAGGTGGCAATCTGTGAGACATCATAATAATTGCCGGGATTCGGCACATCGCCATCATCAGAATCTGATGTATCGCAATTGCCATCATAGTCCTCAGGATTATATTTGCAGGTTTTTATCTCCTTTAAATCCTTATCATAGATTGTTGCCCTGCCGGCATCGGAATTAATGAGCCAGAGTCGGTCACCTTTTATCATGTAGTCATCACAGTCGGTTTTGTCGTGAGTGAGGCTTGCCGTGATTTCATTGGACCAGGGATTATATACATCAAATGAATACTTAACGGATTGATCATCGGTCTCTATGATGGAATTATTGTAGCTGCCCTGTCCTACCATAAGGATGTTATCACCAAACTGTCTTGTATCATTGTACGGCTGCCCCTCAAAGGCGACATTGTGCAGGATAGACAGGTTGCTGCTGCCTTTAACACTTGTGGCATCCTCCCAAAACGCAGGTGATTTGTGCAGAATAGCCTGCTTTTGTGCGGGACTCTTGAATAGATAAGAGACATCCGAAAAAGAACAGGCTGTCATGGAGATTGCACTGAAAAATACCAGCGAATATGTAATTAAAGTGGTTACATGTTTGCGTTTGAACAATTTTGCCTCCTTTGGAAGGTGGTATATATGCAGGCTATTCCTCAGCAGCATGTGCGGTGGAAACTCGTGCAGTAGATTCTCTTTCAATCAGCCTTGGACGTAGCTGTGTGCGGCTGATTGGAATATGGTGAATGAGCGAATTCAATATAATATATGCACAGCGGCCCAGATCATTACACTCCTGTCTGACAGTGGTAAGAGGAGGGGTAAGGGCTGCGGCAAACTTGACATCGTCAAAGCCGACCACACTTATATCATTTGGCACATTGAAGCCGTGCATCTGGCACTCGGAGATAACACCCTTTGCTATAGTGTCGCTTCCGCAGAGGATAGCGGTGGCACCTGCTGCAATAAAATTTGAAACGTAATACTGTGCGGTTTCAGGAATATAGTAGCCGTGTCCCATGAGCTCCGGGTAGATTTCAAGACCGGCATTGCGCATAGAGTTTTCAAAGGCTTCCTGACGCTGATCCGAAACCAGGGAAAAAAGAGAACCATTGATAAAGGCAATCTTTTTATGGCCCAGATTGTGCAGATGCTTTACAGCCATGTCAATGCCCTCGTAGCTGTCGGTGCCTACATAGGCTACATTGGGATTGTTTTCTATATAGTTATCAAACAAAACTGTAGGCATTGTAGTATTTTTGAGCTGCTGCATCCATTCATCGTGAAGAGCAAAACCTACCAGAAATGCGCCACAATAGCCATTCTTTAATATATATGTATCATATTTTTCTTCTGCCTGAAGCTGAGGTGTGACAGGGATGATGTCCACGTCCCATTTGTGCTTAAAAGCATTCTGTTTGAAACCAAGCACTACATCATATCCGAACTCATCGATAGACTCGTAGTTCATATTTTCAATAAACAGAGCCAGCTTGCGGTTTTCTACCTTTCTGGAGCGCTTTGTGCTGTAGCCCATTTCGACAGCAGTGTCTAAAACTGTCTGACGAAGCTCCTCACTTATATCGCTGGCACCATTTAATCCCTTTGAAACAGTGCTGATTGACACGCCCAGCCGGGCGGCAATATCCTTAATAGTAGCCATAGTATTTGTCCTTTCTTATGTGATAATTAAATTATACATTTACTATCAGAAATAGGCAATATTTTCTGTAATAAATTTTTCGAAAAAAATCTTTGAAACTGTGGTAATAACTACCAAAAAATGAATGTAAATTACGTGAAAAATGGCAAAAATGAGTTTAAAACCACTAAAAAGATTGACAAATCAGACAATAGGAAATAAAATAATCTCAGATACGAAAAAAATAGAAAATTTTAGGAAAGAGGAATGGTAATTTGGAGGCCAGAGAAAATCTCAGAGGCTCCGGAATACTTCTTTCAATCTCGAGTCTGCCGTCACCATATGGTATAGGTACTCTTGGGAGAGAGGCTTACAATTTTGTTGATCTCCTTGGTGATTTGAAACAGAAGTACTGGCAGGTTCTTCCGGTTGGCCCCACCATATTTGGCGATAGTCCATATCAACCATCATCAGGCTGTGCGGGCAATATCTATTTCATAGATTTAGATAAGCTGGTAGATGAGGGGCTGTTAGAGAAGGAAGAGATCCTGGGGTATAACTGGGGCACAGACGAATCAGAAATTGATTATGCAGCATTGCATCAGAACAGATGCAGGATTTTACAAAAAGCGTTTGAAAGATTTGATACAAATGCACAAGAGTTTCAGGATTTTGTAAAAAAACAGTCGGAGTGGCTTGAACAATATGCATTATTTATGACACTGAAAACCGACAATTTATACAAAAATTGGAGCGAGTGGCCAAGCGAGTATAGAAATCCGCAAACGGTTGCGCTTGAAAAGTACCAAAAAAAGAATTATAATACAATTACTTTTTGGAAGTTCTGTCAATATAAATTCTTCGAGCAATGGGAGGATTTAAAAAATTATGCTAACTCAAAAGGAGTCTACATAATAGGCGATATCTCATTCTATGTAGGATATGACAGTGTGGATGTGTGGGCAGAGAGACAACTCTTTATGATGAGCGCAAACGATACACCAGAGTATGTTGCAGCTGCCGGTCCTGATAAGTATTCAGAGAGCGGACAGGTGTGGGGCAATCCGATGTATGACTGGGATGCCATGAAGGAGGACAACTTCTCATGGTGGAGAAAGCGAATGCGTGTATGCAGAGAGCTTTTTGATATTGTCAGGATTGATCATTTCGCAGGAATTGTGAAAGCATATGCGGTACCGTACGGACAGGATAAGAGCCTATCCGGGAAATGGTTCAAGGGACCGGGACGCAGGCTTGTCAATGCAATTAACGAAGAGCTTGAAGGGGTTAATGTAGTGGCTGATGATTATACATCAGCAAGCCTCTTGCCGGGAGTGAAAAAGCTCCTTGCAAAATCGGGCTGGATGGGAACTAAGGTCATGATGTTCGCTTTTGATGGTGATCCGACAAACGAATATCTGCCACACAATTATACCGATTCACATGTAGTTGCATATATTGGCACACATGACAATGAGACGATAGTTGGTTCATTCAGTGACAAGACAGATTATGAGCTTGCTTATATGTATGAGTATCTGAATATTGAAAATAAATCACAGGTTCCAAATGCTCTTATCAGGGAGCTGTATCACAGCACCGCAGAGCTGGCGATAGTCCAGATGCAGGATATATTAGAGCTTGGAAATGAGGCGAGGATGAATTATCCTTCGACAGTCGGACATAACTGGAGATGGCGCATGACAAGTAAGCCACACAGATTGGACAACGAAAAGATAGCCTGGATTAGAAACATTGCGGTGGTTTACCGCAGATAATTAATTTGATATAAGTTGCACGGCAATTTATATATATACTTTTTTACATTTTATATTCAAAAAGGAGAGGAAGATATGAAGAAGAAAGTATTAGCATCTTTACTTTGCGCTTCTATGGTAGCAACAATGTTTGCTGGATGCGGAAGCGGCAACGGAGGAAATGGAACAGAGAAAGCCGACAAGAAGGACGGCGGTAAGGAGACCATTACAGTAATGGGACCTGCAGAGGATTTAGACGATGCACAGGGCGCTTGGCTTAAGACAGAGTGTGAGGCATTCGCTAAGGCAAATCCTGATTTCAACATCGAGTTCAAGTATGTTACATCATCTGAGAGTGATGCAAAGGACGTTGTTACAAAGGATCCTAAGGCAGCAGCTGATGTTTACATGTTTGCAAACGATCAGCTTGAGCCATTAATTAAGGCTAATGCTATTGCTAAGTTAGGCGGAGATACAGCAGAGTATGTTAAGTCATCTAACTCAGAGGCTATGGCTGCAACAGTTACATATGATGGAGACATCTACGCAGTTCCTTATACATCAAACACATGGTTCATGTACTATGACAAGAGAGTCTTCTCTGAGGATGATGTAAAGAGCCTTGATACAATGCTTACAAAGGGTAAGGTTTCATTCCCATTTGATAATGGCTGGTATCTCAATGCATTCTATGCAGCAAACGGATGTACAATCTTTGGAGATGGAACAGACAAGGCTGCCGGATATGACTTCAGTGGAGATAAGGGTACAGCAGTTACAAACTACATCGTAGATTTATTTGCAAATCCAAACTTTGTAATGGATAACAATGAGGGATCACTTGGTCTTGCTGGACTTAAAGATGGTTCTATCAACGCTTACTTCAATGGTAACTGGAACTATGACAAAGTTAAAGAGGCACTTGGTGAGGAGAACGTTGGTGTTGCAGCTCTTCCTACAATCAATATTGGTGGAAAAGACTGCCAGTTAAAGGCATTCTTAGGATCTAAGGCTATCGGTGTTAACCCTAACTGCAAGAACCAGGAAGTAGCAGTTAAGCTTGCAGCATTCCTTGGCAGCGAGGACGCACAGCTTGCTCACTTCAAGTTAAGAGGACAGGCTCCTGTAAACAAAGATCTTGCAACAAACGAGGAAGTTGCAGCAGATCCAGTAGCAGCAGCTATGGCTAAGGTTTCATCTGATTGTTCAGTAGCACAGCCTATCATTGATATGTCAGGTTACTGGGATGCAGCTACACCATTCGGTGATGCTTTCCAGAACGGTGCAGAAGGTCAGATTACAAAGGACAATGCAGCTCAGAAGACAGAGGACTTCAATACTCAGCTTAATGATTCTCTTAAATAATTAAGTAGATCAGATTATGATTCCAAGGTTCCGGGTAGCCGGAATCTTGGAATAAATTAGTTTAAAGGATTGGCATATATAATGCATGCCAGGAGGAAAAGTATGTTAGGAGCAAACAAAAAGAAAAAAGTTTCGGAATTTGCTACTCCGTATACTGTTGGCAATGCCCTCACAAAAGGCGGAGCTACAGTTAAGCTATCGGCACTCGTAATGGGACTTGCCAATATGGCTCATAAGCAGATTATAAAGGGTCTGATTTTTCTTGCTATAGAGATTGCATATATAGCATATATGGTTAGCGCTGGTGCTTATTACATTTCCATGCTGCCTTCACTTGGCTGGAGAAAGCAGGAAGAGGTATTTAATGAGCAGAAGCAGATTTATGAATATGTTGCGGGCGACCAGTCAGTATTATTACTGTTATATGGCGTCATAACAATTGCCATCACAGTATTATTTATTTACATGTGGTGCGAGAATTTAAAGAGCGGATATAAGGCAGAATGCCTTTCAAAAGCTGGAAAAGAAATCAATTCTTTTGGCAAAGATGTCAAGGATTTATTTGATAAAAACCTACATAAGACACTTATGTTTCTCCCACTTATGGGAATATTTGTTTTTACCGTTTTACCATTGCTGTTCATGATTCCAATGGCCTTTACAAATTATTCGGTAAAGGGTGATCATCTGGTATTGTTCGACTGGACAGGCTTCGCTTCATTCGGACAGGTGCTTGGACTTGGTGGTAAGCTTGGTAAGATATTCTGGAGAGTACTTGGATGGACAATCTGCTGGGCTGTATTTGCAACCTTCCTTTGTAACTTCCTTGGACTCATTCTTGCTATCGTTATCAATCGTAAAGAGACACATTGCAAGGCTTTCTGGCGTACATGCTTTGTTATCTCAATTGCGGTACCGCAGTTCGTATCACTCCTTGTAATGAGACAGATGTTCCAGCCACAGGGTGCTGTTAATAACCTGCTTTTGGAGTGGGGCTGGATTGATAACCCGCTTCCATTCTGGACCAACACTATGTGGGCGAGAGTTTCTGTTATTCTCATCAACTGCTGGGTAGGTATTCCGTATACCATGCTTCAGGTTACAGGTGTATTACAGAATGTGCCTTCAGAGCTTTATGAGGCTGCAAAGATTGATGGTGCAAACGCAGCACAGATCTTCTTTAAGATCACACTCCCATATATCATGTTTATCATGGGACCATATATCATCACACAGTTTACCGGAAATATCAACAACTTCAACGTTATCTACCTGTTATCAGCAGGAAAGCCTACACCTGTCGGAGACAGTGCAGGAAAGACGGACCTTCTGGTTACATGGTTGTACAAGCTGACTATTGATAATCAGGAGTACAATATCGGTGCCGTTATCGGTATCCTCACATTCATTGTACTTTCTATCGTAGCGCTTGTTACATACAGAAATACAAAATCATACAAGGATGAGGAGGGATTCATGTAATGAGTAGTGTAGCAAAAGCAAAAAAACCTATGTCTGCCGGACGTGCTAAGAAAGTAGCAAAGAATTCCCTTGTTCATATCATTCTTGGAATACTTGCTGTAGTATGGCTGTTCCCAATTTTCTGGATTATTATGACAAGCTTTAGAGCTGAGAGTGGTGCTTATACAAAGTACTTCTTCCCACATGGCCTTACATTTAGCAACTATACAAGGCTGTTCACAGAGACTACACTGTTGAACTTCCCGAGAGCATTTTTTAATACACTGTTTATTTCAGTGATCTCATGTATCATTTCAACAGTATTTGTACTTTCTGTTGCGTATAGTATGTCACGACTGAGATTTAAGATGCGTAAGCCTTTCATGAATCTGGCTATGATTCTTGGATTGTTCCCAGCCTTCATGTCAATGGTTGCAGTATACTTTATCTTAAAGGCTATCGGACTTACAGATGGCAGTATGCTTCGAATTTCATTGATTCTGATTTACTCAGCAGGAGCAGGAACAGGCTTCTATATCGCAAAGGGATTCTTTGATACTGTGCCTAAGTCTCTTACTGAGGCGGCTATCCTTGACGGATGTACACAGTTCCAGGTATTTTACAAGGTTATCCTGCCACTCAGTAAGCCAATCGTAGTATATACAGTACTTACAGCATTCCTTGCTCCATGGCTTGATTTCGTATTTGTAAGGGTTATCGTTGGTCCAAACGACAAGTATTGGACAGTATCTCTTCTCCTTTACAACATGCTTGAGAAAGAGTTTATAAACGGATGGTTCACAAGATGGGCTGCTGCTGCAGTTGTTGTATCAATACCTATCTCAATACTTTTCATCATCATGCAGAGATTCTACGTGGATGGACTTACAGGAGCTGTCAAAGGCTAATTTGGTTTTATTTAGGCCGCTGCACTTTTGTGCGGCGGCTTTTGGTTTATATAGATGGCAAATTTTGGGGTGTGTGGCAAACTTAGCACTTTCAGGTTGTGTGGTGCCGGCATGGCACACAGTATATTCCTCAGGAAAATATGAAGTCAGCCACGGGCTTTCTTCGCTGCTTGGATTTGGAGAGATGAGGTGTGTGGCTTGTTTGTGGGGCATGGTACCCCGTGGCAGTTCATATTTTTCTTCGGAACACACTGTGTACCCTCCGGCCGGAGGGTACCGTGTGCTAAGTTTGTTGCTACCTTGTGAAAGATGTGAGAATTGAGTTAACTACATACTTATGAGTAATGCTGGCTGCGTTGCAGCGTCGCAAAATATCCGGTGGACGATTGTTCAGTGCGTATTGAAATGGAGTGTGGACAAAGCAAGAGAATCGTATGTTTTAGCGAATATGTGTAGTGATTTTGTAGATACAAGTTTGCTCAGAATTTAGTTTAGAAAATAAGAAAAGGAGTGCGTATGATTAATAATAAAATAGGCGGCCACAACATGGTCGGCAGGGCTGTGAATAGATTGGCGGGCAGGTTGACTGCTGTGGCATTGACGGCAGCTATGGCGGTGTCGATGCTTGCGGGATGTGCTGCGGGTGGAAAGAATACCGAGACGGCAGCAAAGAAGGAGTACAAGCCTTCTGCTATGGAGCAGATGAATGCGAAAAATGATCCTAATGTGATTCAGGACAATTACAGGACCTGCTATGAGGTTTTCGTATACAGCTTTTTTGACAGTGACGGTGACGGCATTGGGGATTTAAAGGGACTTACAGAGAAGCTTGACTATATCGAGGGACTTGGCTGCAATGAAATCTGGATGATGCCTATTATGCCTTCTCCTTCATACCACAAGTATGATATTACGGATTATATGAATATTGACAAGCAGTATGGTACTTTGGATGATTTTGATGCGCTTATTACGGAGTGTCACAAGCGAAACATCAATGTGATTATTGACTTTGTAATAAATCACACATCTAACGAGCATCCGTGGTTTAAGGCGGCTGCTGATTATATCAAGTCGCTTCCTGATGGGGCAGAGCCGGATGCTTCGGAATGTCCTTATGTTGATTACTATAATTTTAGCAAAACCAATGCCGGAGGCTACAACCAGCTGCCGGGCACGAATTGGTATTACGAGTCACAGTTTGTAGACAGCATGCCTGACCTTAATCTGCAGAGCGAAGCTGTAAGAGGCGAGATTGACAAGGTTACATCCTTCTGGCTTGACCGCGGCGTGGATGGCTTCAGACTGGATGCTGTGCTTTATTACAATAATAATAACCAGACTGAGACTATAGATGACCTCACATGGCTTGTGAACAATGTGAAGAGCAAAAAGGCCGATGCTTATATGGTTGGTGAGGGCTGGACTACATACAGAGAGTATGCGAAGTACTATAAGAGTGGAATTGACAGTATGTTCAATTTTGATTTTTCACAGCAGGATGGATATATTGGAAAAGTGTTAAACGGTACAGCAAATCATGGTGCCAGCACATACGGCAATGCTTTGGTTGATGTGGAAAATGAGATAAAGAAGTATACAGACTCATACATTGATGCACCGTTCTATACAAATCATGATATGGGGCGCAGTGCAGGATACTACAACGGAGATAATGCCGAGGAGAAAACCAAGATGGCGCAGGCCATGAATCTTCTTATGCCTGGAAATGCTTTTCTGTATTATGGAGAGGAAATCGGCATGAGAGGCACAGCCAATGACGAGACGAAGCGTCTTGCCATGAGATGGAGCGGGGATTCAAAAGCTAAGGGAATGTGTGTGGGACCTCAGAATGCAGAAGAAACCGAGCAGACATATGATACCCTTGATAAGCAGATGGGGGATCCATACTCTATTTACAACTTTGTGAAGCAGACAATATCAATAAGAAATGCTTTCCCGGAGATAGCACGAGGTACAAATACCTTTGAAAAGGATCTGTCAAATGATAATGTGTGTATATTCATAAGAGAGTACAATGGTGAGAAAGCAGTGCTTATATTTAATCCATCAAAAGATGAAGCAAGTGTGGATGTGTCATCGCTTGGAGTAAATGATGCTGTTGCAATGCTTCAGACTACAAAGAAAGCACCGTCATATAAGGATGGAACGGCAAAGCTGCCGGCATATTCGGTGCTTGTTTTGAAGTAAAATTATTAAATTATATAATTAAATTGAGGGATGATTTTTAAAGCGTGCGCAATTATACAATTGCGCACGCTTATTTTAATAGATTTTGACATTATGCATAATTTGTGAGTTTTAAGTTGAGATAATAATGACGTAGCATTAATTATTAAAAAAATGTAATATTTTAATATCAAAAAAGGAGGATTCATATATGAAGAAAATTAGAAAAGGAGCACTATGCTGTATTCTGTTACTTGCGATAATTATTTCGTCAATTCCAATGAATAAAGAAATTATCAAGGCGTCATCAGATTCGTATCTTAGTGTGCGAGGAGTGGATTTATCAAGCATAATAGCATTTGAAAAATCAGGACAGAAATTTTATTACGAAGATGGAAAACAAGGGGATATTTTTGATATTTTGAAAAATTCTGGAGTAAATTATATACGGGTTCGTGTGTGGAACAATCCTTATGATACTGAAACAGGATTAGGATATGGCGGAGGAAATAATGACATTTGGAAAGCCATAGAAATAGGCAAAAGGGCTACCGAAAAGGGAATGAAGGTTTTTGTGGATTTTCAATATTCAGATTTTTGGGCTGATCCAGCAAAACAGTATGCACCAAAAGAATGGAAAAATTATTCAAATTCAAAAAAGATATCGTCGATTTATCAATTTACTTTTAGTTCATTAAAAACGTTGATTGATTCGGGAATTAACGTGGGGATGGTACAGATTGGAAATGAAACAAATGGTTCTATGTGTGGAATGGGTGGATTATATGATGGAGTGTGGAATTTAACATCTGGTGTAGGAGATGGATTGAAAAGTGGATGCAATGCAGTAAATGATATTAATAAATATTATGGTTATTCAGATTCCAAAAAGATACTTCGTGTATTACATTTCACAGATCCAACAACAACTTCTGAATGGTATGCAGAGCAGGTTAGAAATGTAGGTGTAGATTATGATGTTTTGTCTGTGTCAGCTTATCCATTTTGGTTTGGGCATGCATCTGATTTAGCATCTACATTAAAAAATATTTCTGTTAAATATAATAAGAAAGTTATGGTAGCTGAAACAGCATATCCTTATACTTTTAACAATGCTGATGATACAGTGAATAATATTGGCTCTAAAGAAGATATGACATATTGTGATTATCCTATTAGTGTTTCTGGTCAGAAGCAAGCTATTAGTGATATTTTTAATGCGGTTGCAAGTGTTAATAGTATAGAAAAAACAAAAGGATATGGACTTGGTGGATTTTATTGGGAACCATCTTGGATAGGCACCTCAAAAAGAATTAGTGATTCTTGTGGAACTGGATGGAGTTCATCAGTTTCAGAAAATTATGAGAATTTGTTTGTATTAAATGGTTCTCAATATGCTACATCTGCACAAGGAAGTTCGTGGGATAACATGACTTTATTTGATAAAAATGGTGTTGCATTACAATCGCTGCAAATATTTAATGATTTTAAAAAATGATAAGGAATAGAGAACAATATGAAACAGTTATGTGGAAAAATGAAAAAAAGCAGAGTGCTTTTGTGTATGTTGATACCAGCTTTGGCATATGTAATTATATTTTGCTATTTACCAATGTCAGGGATAGTACTTGCGTTTAAAGATTTCAAGTATACGCTCGGAATATTTAAAAGTCCGTGGTGTGGTTGGAGCAATTTTCAATATTTATTTGTATCTGGAAAAATATGGAGCCTTACAAGAAATACGTTGCTATATAATATAGCATTTATATTTCTAGGATTAATATTTGAAGTTGGATTTGCAATATTGTTAAGTGAAATTAATAATGTTGTATTTAAGAAATTTGCTCAAGGATTTATGTTTCTCCCATATTTTATATCATGGGTTGTGGTCTCTACAATTATGTTAAACATATTTGGAGATAATGGAGTTTTAAATTCAGTATTAGCACATTTTGGGGTGACTGATTTTAGTATATATAAACAAGTTAACAAATGGCCGATAGTTTTGGTTTTGGTCAGATTATGGAAACAAACAGGCTATGGAACTGTGGTATATCTTGCTGCAATAGCAGGAATTAGTAAGGATTTATATGAGGCAGCATCTATAGATGGAGCATCTATTTGGCAGAAAATCAGGTATATTACATTACCCAGTTTAAAACCAACAATTATGATTATGGTTTTACTTGCATTGGGAAATGTATTTAGAGGTGACTTTGGTATGTTCTATCAATTAGTTGGATCAAATCAGTTGTTGTTGAAGAGCTCAGATATTTTGGACACATATATATATAGAATGTTGACTACATCACCTAATGTTGGACTTACGGCTGCAGCAGGCTTGTATCAATCTGTTTTATGTTTTGTGACAATTTTAGTTGCAAATGGAATTGTGAAAAAAGTAGATCCCGATTACACATTATTCTAGGGAGGAAAAGATGATTAAAGGAAAAGATCAAATAATTTTTAATATATTGGCATATGTTTTGGTTGGTTTATTTGCAGTTGCGTGTTTGCTTCCTTTTTATTTGATAGTTACAGGCTCGTTAACTGATGAAAGTACGATAGTGAAAGAAGGATACAGTTTTTTTCTTACAGCAAAAAATATCTCTACAGAAGCTTATAAGCTTGCCCTAAAAAATCCACAAAGTATTATACATGCTTATGGTGTGACGATTTTTGTAACGATAATTGGAACTGTACTTTCAATTATTATGACTACTATGACAGGATATGTATTATCCAGACCTGATTTCCCATGGAGAAATGGTGTTTCTTTTTTCTTCTTTTTCACTACTCTTTTTAGTGGAGGACTGGTGCCATGGTATTTGTTGTGTACACAATATCTTAATTTTAATAATCATATTTATTCACTTATTATTCCGGGATTATTTTCAGTGTGGAACATGATTATTGCAAAAAGCTTTATGAAGGGAATTCCCTTTGAAATAACTGAGGCTGCTAAAATAGATGGTGCAGGGGATTTCTTTATATATATGAGAATAATTTTACCAATGGCTAAGCCACTTGTAGCAACATTAACGTTATTTATTGCACTTGCATACTGGAATGATTGGTATAATTGTATGTTGTTTATGAGTGGAAGTGATAATTGGAACCTTCAATACACATTGCAAAATATATTGAATAGTTCGGAAGCGCTTAAAAGAATTGCTAATCAGACAGGAATGCAGGTAGGACAGATGCCATCAGAGGGACTGAAATTGGCTATGACAGTTATTGCAACAGGACCTATTGTATTACTTTATCCTTTTTTGCAGAAATATTTTGTGAAAGGATTAACACTTGGTGCCGTAAAGGGATAATAACCTTTTAGACATAAAATGATTTTAGGAGGAAAAAATGAAAAAACAAATTGTAACGAAAATGGTGAGTGCAGCACTCATCGCAGGAATGACCGTTGGATTAGCAGGTTGTGGAAATGGAGAAAAAGGATCGTCACAATCGGCTGCAGATTCAAGGACGAAAATAGAGAGTGATAGTCCATATGCCAATCAGGATTTTGATTTATCAAAGCATGAAACTATTGTAATGTATGTGCTTGGGGATAAACCTAAAGATATGGATGAAGTACTTGATAAAGCGAATGCAGATTATTTTGAACCGAATCTTAATACTACATTGGATCTTGAGTTTTTAAATTGGAGTGATTATAGTACAAAATATAGTTTGCTTCTAGCAGGTGGAGAATCAGTTGATCTTATTTATACAGCAGCTTGGTGTTATTATAATGACGAGGTAGCAAATAAAGCGTTTAAAGAACTTGATTCTGAGTGGTTAAAGAAATATATGCCTCTTTCATATGAGTTACAGCCAAAGGAAAGTTGGGATGAAATATCAATAGATGGAAAAATATATGCAGTTCCGAAGGCAAAATCGACATTTACAGCGTATAATGTAGTGGCTGCCAGACAAGATCTTATTGATAAATATGGACTAACAAAACCTGATTCTTGGGATAATTATGTTTCTTATTTAAAAGAACTTGCAGAGAAACAGGGAGAAACAGGTGTTACAGCATTAAATACAAATGCCAATAGAGAACAATTGCTGACAGTTTATGGACAGTCGAAAGGTGTGCAAGGAGTTACAGAGGGATATGATTTTGAATATTATGCAAATAATAGTGATGCAGCTCCAACAACGGATGATATTTGGTATCTGTATACTTCTGATTTTTACAAAGATTACTGTAATGAGATGGCAGAACTTGCATCAGCAAAAGTTTGGTCTTCTGATGCAATAAATGATACAAGTGATGCTCAAGCTTATTTTGAAAATGGTACAAGTGGCTCATTTGTATGGAATTCATCTGTGTTTACAGCAGGAAAAAATCTCGAAAAAGCACAGGCTGGAACATATTCAGTATATGATGTAACACCAGATGTGAAGAGAACTCGTGGTAGTTATTCAACAGATGCTATTGCGATTACGGAAAAATCGGAAGATCCGGAGAGAGCAGCATTGGTTTTGGATTATATGAAAGGTGATGTGAACCTTAATAGACTGTTATTGGGGGGAATAGAAGGAAAACACTATTCACTTGATTCAGATGGAAATCGCACAACTCTTGATGGCGCAGAAGGTTATGGTTGGAATAACTGGGCATGGGCAATAAATCGTCAGGATGAACCAGATGAAGCGGGACTTGATGAGCGTGAAATTGCTGTGAATAAGCATAATGATGAAATGGAATACATTCCAAAGCAGACAGGATTTACATTTGATCCTTCTAGTGTACAAACTGAGTTTACTGTGGTACAGTCAATAGTAGATGAATACAAGATGGCATTTTCTCTTGGAATTTATGGAGCAGATACGGAAGCTACATTTGAGTCTTTTAAATCGCAGCTTAAGGATGCGGGGATAGATAAAGTACTCAAGGAATTTGATTCTCAGTATGATGCATATATGAAAAATAAATAATAAATGATGAGGATTTATATGGAAAGCAAACCTATACCGATAAAGCAAATAGCAAAGGATTTATCAATTTCATCCACTACAGTATCTAGGGCACTCTCTGGTAAAGGGAGAGTGTCAGAGGATACCAGAAATAAAATTATAGAATATCTGGAAGAGCTGGGGGCACAGCCTGCTGTATACAATCGTGAATACTCCCACAGAAAAACAAAAAATATTCTGATTACGGTTGCAGGAGAAAAAGATTATGGTTTGCTTCCATATTTTTCACAAGTAATAATGGGAGCATATGATTATTTTCAACCATTGGGCTATCAGGTTATTCTGGTAAAAACAAGTGCTGGAGACATAGAACCTTTAAAAAATATAATTAAAAGTCATAAATGTGATGGTGTAATATTGTCAAGGACAATAGAAAATGCACTTGATATTAAATATTTACAAGATAATGGTGTGCCTTTTGTTGTAATAGGCAGTTACAATGATAGCACTGTATATCAGGTAGATGTGAATCAACAAGCTGGCTGTCAGGATTTGACAGAGCAGATATTGAAAATGGGAATGCGTAAAATTGCGTTATTCTGTGGAGATATGACACATGTAGTGACGAAAAGCCGAATGAAGGGGTTTTTGCAGGCATATGAGAAAAGACAAATTGATTTTGACTGTACAAAAGTTTTCGATAATACTGGATATGCGGAAATTGCTGAGAAACAAACGTTAAAGATGTTAAAAGAAGAAATAGAATGTATAATATGTATGGATAATAATATTTGCATAAATGTGCTTAACTCGTTGCGTAAATATAAGGTTCGTATACCTAAAGATATAAAAATTGCATCTTTTTATAATAGCCAGATTTTGGATGAATATTATCCTTCAATCAGTTGTGTGAATCTAGATATTATGAAATTGGCTCATACGGCATCAGATGTATTGTATGGTTTATTATGTGGAAAAAGTAGAGAAAAAAGAATTATACAAGGGTATTCGATATTATTAAAAGAATCAACAAAAGTATAAATATTGAAAGGGTAGTTTATGAGTTTTATTATAGGAGCTGACATTTCTAGCTTAGAGGCAATGGAAGATTATGGAGCTAAATACTATGATTTAAATGGTGAAGAGGGAGATGTAATAAAAATTCTTGCAAGTCATGGTGTTAATTGTATAAGGTTAAGGTTATTTAATAAGCCAACTGAATCATTTGATAAGGGAGATTATTGTGATTTAAAACATACGCTTAGAATGGCGAAACGTATAAAAAAATATGGACTGGGATTTATGTTGGATTTTCATTATAGTGATTTTTGGGCAGACTGGAAACAACAGAAAATTCCAAATGATTGGGAAAATCTTGAAGCATTTGAGATTGAAAAAATGGTTTATGAATATACAAAATATGTCATAAATTGTTTTATAGAACAAGAAACAGTTCCGGATATTGTACAAATCGGAAATGAAATTGGAAATGGTATGTTATGGGAGTTTGGCAATATCAATAATATAAAGCAGTTAGTTAAATTTATCAATTCGGGATTAAAAGCTATTGCAGAGATTAATCAGTATAGCACTAATAGTAAGAAAATTAAAACGGTATTGCATATAGAATGTGGTGCTGATAAAGAGCGTACAAAACATTTTTTTTCAAATTTGAATAGTGAAGGACTTTGGGATTTTGATTATGTAGGATTATCTTATTATCCATATTGGTCAGGAACATATAATCTTTTGATGGATAATATTATAAATATAGGAAATCTATTTCATAAACAGGTTATTGTTGTTGAAACAGCTTTTCCATATACGGATACATCAAATGATGAAATGCAAAATGTTGTTACTGGTGAATTAACTAAAAAAGTGATGGGGTTAATACCTTCGGTTGAAAATCAAGAAAAAGTTTTAGAAAAAGTGATTAAAACAGTAAAGATGTGTAAAAATGGAGCTGGTGTTTTTTATTGGGAACCGGGTTGGTATCAAATTAAGGGAGTTGGTGTTGCTCGTGGAAAGGGGAATGAGTGGGAAAATCAAGCTGTTTTTGATAATAATGGTTATGCACTTAAAAGTATAAAAGCATTTGAAATATAACATAATGTCGAATCAAAAAATATTCTGCCAAAGCAAGGAGATATGAAAAACCGCCCGACTGGGCGGTTTTTTCAGCTATACCATTTCATGAAGCATATCCACAATCACTTCTCTGCAATGAGCTCCGAGATGCTTTTGTTCCTCTTTACTGAGTGCTGCCGGATCAATAGGAGTGCCGTATCGGATAACCACATGCCTCTTTTTGACCCATGGAAGGTGATCCTCGAATATTTCATTTGTTCCCATGATTGCCATTGGCACTATCTTGCATTTGCTCTTTGTGGCAATCTTGAAAGTACCTTCTTTGAAAGACTGTACCTCTGTCAGGTCATCTTTGTTTTTGCAGCGTGTGCCCTCAGGAAATACACATATGCTGATGCCGGATTTGACCTGATCTATGGCTGCAAGCACGACCTTTAGTCCCTGCTTGATGTCATCGCGGTCCAAAAACAGGCAGTGCAGGCGCTTCATCCAAAGACCCAGCACCGGTATTTTTGTGATGCTCTGCTTTGAGATGTAGCCGGTCAGGCGTGGACATCTGGAGTAGGTGATTATGATGTCAAAGAAACTACGGTGATTTCCTATATATAGTACAGCCTCGTCCTTTGGCACATTTTCCTCCCCTATAAATTCAATGTCTGCTCCGCTTAGGAATATGATGACACGGAAAGCCCACTGTACCAGGCGAAGCTGTGCCATATCGGCCCATGCCGGGGCAAATTTGTGTATTATCCACATGGCTCCGAGCACCGGAAGACCGAGCAGCAGATAGAAAAATACGAATATTACGATTAAAACTGAACGCATATTTGACCTCTCTTTTTCATACTCTATATAAATTGTAGTTCAATATTTGATATTATATCATATCATAAGCGATATGATAAGAAAGAGAGGAAAAAATGTCAGAAAAATTGAGAAAAATTCTGGTGGTGGCTGCAGGTGTGCTTGTTATATTGGAAACGACAGTGATTTCGGGCTGCCGCGCAAATATTTCAGGCACGGAGAGTGACAGGATGGTTGAGTACACGGTGATTTGCGGGGATGAAATCCCGGAGGAGTTTAAAAAGCAGATAAATGAAAACAAGGCAAAGGCGATGAAGCTGACGTACAAGGATGATGAATATTTATACATAGCGGAAGGCTTTGGCACAAAGGAGACAGGTGGCTACAGTATTACGGTTAACCAGTTTTATGTTAAGGATAAGGCAATGTATTTTGATACGCGTCTGATAGCCCCGGATAAGGGCGAGAAGGTCAGCAATCAGGCGAGTTATCCGTATATAGTAATAAAGACGGAATTGAGTGAAATGCCTGTTGTGTTTGAGTGAAAATTTCGTAAATTGTGTTAAAAGTTGCGAAAAAACTGACAATCAGTACTAATGCCCTATTGCTATCACTGCGATACTTTGCTATAGTAAAGTTACTAGATATTGTGGTGACATATTTATATATTCAAATATATTGATTGATATAATTGTTGATTAATTTGACCTGTTTTATATTTATACAGAGATTGATTTCATATATATGACACCGTCGTTACAATACTGGTTACCATGAGGACTATAGTTATGTGCCAGTGGGCATATCCACAATAAGGAGGCTTAAAATGGAACAGACAGAAATTAGAAAAGTCAGAGCATCGATTCACCAGCAGTGTGGCAACAGGGTAAAAATCCAGCAGGATCTCGGCCGCAACAAGGTTGACATCCAGGAGGGTGTTATTCAGCAGGCATACCCAAGTGTGTTTACGGTTCTGATAGATGATGAGTTTGAGCAGAATCCGCCACAGCTCTTATCTTTCACCTACACTGATGTGATTACAAAAGATATAAGGATGCAGCTTTGCTAGTATCATGAAGTAAAGATGCTGCATCTTTATTATAATGATCATGAATTTAAATATTTGCATCTGCATAAAGTTACTCCATCTTGAATATGTATTTTATATACATATTTGAAGTGGGGTATTTTTTATGGAGTTAATTACACAAAAAATCAGACAATGCATAGAAAAGGTAAAGGATATGTCGCAGGTTGGCTTCGACAGGGATTATGTCATAAAGGACAATAAGCCTGATGTTTCCAAAGTGGTTTGTCAGAACGGGCAGGTAAAGATTGACGAGATAAAAGCGTCAGGCGAGAATATCTGGCTGAGTGGAAGCATTGAATTTGAAGTGCTGTATACGAGAGAGGAAGTTTTTGAAGGCGATGAGTCGGAGGAAAATATCGGCGGAAACAGGGTGGAGCATATAAAGGATGCAATACCGTTTCAGGAGAAGCTTGTTCTTCAAGGAGTCTGCGAGAAGGATACGGTTCGTGTGTATACCGGGCTTGATGAGCTTACGGTTGGGGTTATCAATTCGCGAAAACTCTCGGTCAGAGGCATTATAAGCGTGGAGCTTTATGGAGAGAAGGAAGAAAATCTTGAGGTTGCACAAAGGATTGATGACAAGGACGTGGAGCAGCTTATGGGGCAGATGAAGGTGCTTAAGCTTGACAGTGTTGTAAGGGATATTGTCAGAATTAAAAATGTCGTTACCTTGCCAAAGACCAAGCCGAATATATGCAAGCTCATATCAAGTCTTGTTGATATGAGAAATCTGGAGTATACATACGAGCGTGACCATATCACACTGACAGGCGAGTGCCATGCGTGTATAGTGTATCTGAGTGAAGAACAGGAAATTTGCTGCTTTGAGGTGCAGGAGGGGTTTTCAAATGAAATACGCTGCGAGGGTGATAATGCCGGAAATATTGCCTGGCTTCGCACACAGCCTGCCATGCATCAGGTTGAGGCGGAAAATGATTATGACGGAGAGCTCAGGCAGCTTTCGATTGAGGCAGCGCTTGCGGTGGATGGAAAGGTCTGGAGTGAGGAAACAGTAGAGGTGCTCAATGACATGTACAGCGTATCATGTCCGGTAAAACCTGTGTTTGAAAAGATGAAGGTATGCAGCCTTCTTATGAAAAATGACACAAAATGCCGTATTTTGGAGCAGTTGTACAGAGAAAACAGCAAAAAGAGAATTTTAAGAATATGCGGTACAAAGACGCAGGCCGCTATTGCACAGATAAAAAATGCAGACACAGGAATTATTGTGTCAGGTGTATTGCAGGTGAACTGTGTGAATATTGTGGAGGATGATGGCTGTCCGATAGAGATGCATACAGACTCTGTGCCGTTTGAACAGTTTGTTGAGATACCCGGCATGGATGCCAACACCTGCTGCGAGGTAAATCTGCAGGTAGACCAGGTGCAGGTCAATCTGCTCGACAACAGCGAATATGAAATTAAGGGTGTTGTCAGCATAAACGCTATTGCCCTGCAGCAGGATGAAGTGTCAGTCATAATATCGGTGGAGCAGGAAAAAACAGCGTCTGATACTGAAGAGGAAGCAGCTCTGGTTGGCTATATAGTGCAGAAGGATGATAAAATGTGGGACATTGCAAAAAGATACCGCACCACTGTTGAAAACATAATGGAAATAAATGCTCTGACATCAGATAGCATCAAACCTGATGATAGACTTATAATAGCGCGTATGTGAATCATAAATTAGGGGCAAGATACCTTTTGACTTTTTAATCATATCATTATATAAAATGTGGAAAATTCTGTAAATTTACAAAAAGATGTGGAAAAAAGATTCATTTTGTGCGATAATATATCCGAATGTATATTGAACGTAAATTGTGGAAGGAAAGGTCAATCTGACCGTCGTATTACAGGAGGAATAAAATGAATCAGAAATGGACACGTGCTATATGTACTGTGTTAACATCGGCACTCGTTTTTACAGGACCGGCAGTAGAGGGCACTACATTTAGCGGATACATAAACAGTGGACTTGAGAAGGTATATGCCAAGACACAGAAGCAGAAGGATGCAGAAAAGAAGAAGTCACAGGCTGAGAAGGATCTCAAGGATAAGAAGAATGAGATTAATGGTCTAAAGGATCAGCAGCAGACTACTGCTGATGATATAAAGAATAAATCTGCAAAGCTTGATGAGATTCTTGCAGCACAAAAGAAGCTTCAGACAGATATCACAAATAAACAGGCAGAGATAGAGCAGAATCAGAAGGATCTTGCAGCTGCTCAGGAAAAGCAGCAGGAGCAGTATGACGCCATGAAGAAGCGTATACAGTTCATGTATGAAAATAGCGCTGAGGACAATATCTGGACAGCAATTATTGAGTCAAATGGTATCACAGATATGCTCAATCGTATAGAGTACGTGTCAGATGTATATGATTCGGATCGTGCTCTTATGGATTCTTATCAGGCAGCAGTTGAGCAGGTGAAGGAGATTGGTACTAAGCTTGACAACGACATGAATGAGCTCACAGCCATGCAGGATGACTATGAGAAGCAGCAGGCAGATGTCGAGGCGGCTATAGTAGCTCTTGAAAACCAGAAGGAGCAGTATGCAAGCCAGATAGCTCAGGCACAGCAGCAGGCAGATAATTATCAGAATATCATTACGGCACAGGGCAAAATCATTCAGGAGCAGGAAGCAGCGGCAGCAGCTGCAGCCGCAGCCGCTGCCAGAGCGAACAGCTCATCAATCAGTCCAAGCTATGATGGTGGTGGAGCCGGTAAGGGCGGAAGTATTGCCAGTGACTATGCAGCAGGCGGTGGAAAGAACCCGGGTGCTTCAACAGGAGTTTCAGGAAGCTCTGTAGTATCATACGCTATGCAGTTTGTGGGCAATCCATATGTATGGGGTGGAAACAGTCTTACAAACGGTGTAGACTGTTCAGGCTTTGTACATGAGGTATATGCACATTTTGGTATCAGCACACCGAGATATTCACAGGCATTTAAGTCTGTGGGACAGGCCGTATCCTTCGATAATATACAGCCGGGAGACGTAGTGGTATATCCGGGACATGTAGCTATATATGCAGGTGGTGGTGTTATAGTGGAGGCACAGTCCACAAAGGCAGGAATCACAGCAAACAGAAGCGTACAGTGTCATACAATACTTGCTATACGACGTCTTGTATAGGATGGTTAGGAGCCGATAAGTATATTTATTATACTTACCGGCTCTTTTTATTTTTACCACAAAGTACTGAATTGTTACCAATAAAGTAAGGGGCGTAAGATGCGGACATGCCACCAACCGCAAGGGGCTCTCAATAAGCGACTAGCGGAGCTGTTTAGAGTCTGTAGAATTATGCACATGGAACCCAGAAATGTCCTGCCATGGACGGCAGGGCAAGGTGTTATGCGCCATGGACGGCGCATAAAAGCCGGTTTCGTCGAGCATAGAAAACCATATAGGCATAATTCGTACAGCCTCTTGACAGCATAGCGTTAGCGTATTGAGAGCCCCTTGCGGTTGGTGGCATGTCCGTGTCTTACGCCACGAACCAATGTTAGTAACCGGCAACAAACTCATTGTAATAAATAATAGCAATTTCCATCCATAAGGTGTATTATAGAGATAGACGGCACCAATTCGCACAAAACGAACTAGCAAGCCTGTAAATAAAGTAAGAAAAGCAGGAGGAACAAGCCATGCAGATGGAACAATTACAAAAAGACATGATTGCAGCAATGAAAGCAAGAGACAAGGTAAGAAAGGATGCTATATCCTCACTTGTATCGGCAGCCAAAAAGGCGGCAATAGATGAGGGCTGCAGAGACAATATACCGGAGGAGCTTGTCAACAAGGTCATTCTTAAGGAAATGAAGTCTGTGAAGGAGCAGATTGACACATGCCCTGCCACAAGAACAGATCTGCTTGATGAGTACAATACCAGATATGCAATCTTTGAGGAGTACGCTCCTGCAATGATGTCGGCAGAAGAGGTAGAAAAGGAGCTCACAGAGCAGTTTTCGGATGTAATCGCAACAGGAAACAAAGGACAGATAATGAAGGCAGTCATGCCGCATTTCAAGGGCAAGGCTGACGGAAAGGTCATAAATCAGGTGGTTGCAAAGCTTTGCGCAAAATAAGAAAACACATCACAACAATTATACTTGCAGTGCTGGCTGTCATAGCCGGCGTGTATGCATATAATTATCATGATATGAAGCAGAATATTGTATACAATGAGCATCTGGAAGACGTGGCTGTTAACGTGAATGGGAAAGAGCTGACATTGCGCGATATGGCATTTTATGTGGCATATGAGGAGATGAATGTCGAGAAGCAGGCTCTTGTGTATGATTCCGATAATCCAAACAAGTATTGGAATATCCACACAAACGGTGAATTTGTCCGTGTTGCAGCGCGCAAAGCAGCTATGTCCATGGCCATTCACGATGAGATTTTTTATGAGATGGCCAAAAAAGAGAGCATTACACTTACTGACGACGAGAAAGCAGCTTTGAAAAATTCCGAGAAGGACTTCTGGTATGATTTGTCTGATATAGATGGTGCAAAGAAGCTTGGAGTCGAAAAAAAGGATATTTATTCGTCCATGGAAAAGTCTGCAATAGCCCGGAAATATCAGGAAATATATGCAGGGCTTGACAATGCCGATATAACGGATTATGATTTCTCGGGAGGCAGATATGAGAAGCTGCTGGAGAAAAATAACTATAAAATAAAAGAAAAAGTGTGGAAAAGAGTCGATATGGGAAACGTTACTCTTGATCACTAGAAAGAAGATTTTATGTCAACAAAAATTGGAAGAAATGACCCTTGCTGGTGTGGCAGCGGAAAGAAATATAAGACCTGTCATGCGGCATTTGATATGAAGCTTGAAAAGCTTGCTGAGGCACATCATAAGATACCGAGCCATTCAATCATCAAGACACCTGACCAGATAGCGGGAATCAAGGAGAGCGCCAAGATAAATGTCGCAGTGCTCGACTACATAGGAGAGCATATCCACGAGGGTATGAACACAGCAGAGATTGATAAAATAGTCTATGATATGACCACCAGCATGGGTGGCATCCCTGCACCGCTCAACTATGAGGGTTATCCTTACAGCGTATGTACATCAGTAAATGAGCAGGTTTGTCACGGATTTCCTTCAAAGGACGTCATCTTAAAGGATGGTGACATCATAAATGTAGACTGTTCTACAATTTTAAACGGATATTTTTCGGATTCATCAAGAATGTACTGTATCGGAAATGTAAGCCCTGAGAAGAAAAAGCTCGTTGAAGTCACAAAGGAGTGTGTGGAGCTTGGACTCAAAGAGGTAAAGCCGTGGGGCTTCCTCGGAGATATGGGACAGGCGGTGCACGACCATGCATTTGCAAACGGTTACACAGTAGTGCGTGAAATCGGTGGACACGGAGTGGGACTTGAATTTCACGAGGATCCGTGGGTAGGCTACAACACCAAGCGCGGCACCGACATGGTCATGGCACCCGGCATGATATTTACCATCGAGCCAATGGTCAACATGGGCAAGGCCGATATCTACGTAGATGACAAGAACAACTGGGAAGTATACACTGACGACGGACTTCCATCAGCCCAGTGGGAAATCATGGTACTCGTCACAGAGGATGGCCATGAGGTGCTGAGCTGGTAAACCGGTAAGTATTACGAGAGTGCCTTTATAAAAGGACATTATTTCATAGGCAATAACATTATAAAGGGCGTGTGAAAAACGAAGGTTTTTCACACGCCCTTTTTTAAATAGTGAGATAAGTCACTTGATTGCTTCGCATAAGTACCCTAAATTTACCGGAGAGCATGCAGTGTGTTCCGAAGAAAAATATAAACTGCCACGGCGTTCCATAAAATGTGGATACGACAATTCATAGCAAACTATCAATAAACTATCTGCAAATGATGCCGTGGCTGATTTTATATTTTTCTGAGGAATATACTGCATGCTATGCCGGTCTTCACAGCCTAAATATGCGAAGCCACATAAGCGATGGCGTCCCTACAGACTTGTATTCACCCCATTTATGGTCGCATTCTCATTCTCCCTCATAGGAATGACGAGACACTTCTCCCCATTGATGACCTGCGCATGAATCTGTGAAGCCTTCTCCGGCTTTACATGAAGCACCACATCATAAGTCTTAATTTGGGCAGTGTAATTATCAATCTCTTCCTGCTTCTCAAGAAGCTGTGAAGTGCGCTCCTCAATCTGATTATTTTTCTCCTGGATAACAGAATCCTTCTCCTCAAGCTGCGCATTTTTCTCATTGAGCTCGAGAGTTAAATCGCCGACCTGGCTCTCAAGAGCAAGCTTTTCCACGCGGATTTCATTAGCTGCAAGAGCCTTTGAATCAATGACATTGGCTGCGATAGGCGGCTTGTCACCGAAGGCCTCATTGACGGATTTTTCAATGCGTGAAATCTTTTCCTCAGAGACATGGCAGTCACTAAGCACCTTGTTCATAGCCTCGCTGTCGAGAATGAACGGATCGTCGTCATCATCGTGAGTCTCAGCGTAGTCATCGGCCATCTCGGACAGATTCTGCTGGATATCAAGCAGCTTGTCATCAGTGCTCTCGTCCTCGGCACCTAGCACGTTTCTGACGATTGAATGGAAAGCCATCTTCTGCTCAGTAGCTGTGCGCTCCACACCGCAGCCGAGACCGTTTGTCATAAACTCAGAGTGAGGCTCCTTGGTGTTTTTCGTATAGAAAAGAGTGGAGTGTATGTCAGTGCTCCTATCGTTGAAAGCAGGGAATAAAAAGCCTGTCTCAGGTGCACCGACCACCCAGTCCCTTATGCGGGCTCCGATACGCTGCTCCTTTTCCAGATAGCCAAGGCCCGGCTTTGAAAGTGTGACAGGGCAGATGGCGCAGAGCATGTATTTGTACACCTCCTCGGACTCATCCACGTTGATGTTGTCCTTTGTGCGTGTCATGACATCGTAGCTGTCGAGATACAAAAGAATCAGATAGTTCCCGGCCTCATCGTAGGTGTCGATGACCAGGTCATAGTATGTATCGAGCAGAGTCTCATCATTAAGCTCGCTGTCGCGAAGCGCCATGAGAATCTGCTGGCGGCCTCCGACCTCTTCCTCTTCAAGAGGAAACTGCAGATTGAGCAGGTTGTTTCCGAGAGTGCCGGAAAGCACTTTGTTTGAAATCTCCAGATATTTGTAGTATTCATCCTCCTCCAGAGTGAGAAATTTGCCACCGAATTTGCAGACCTTTTCATGGTTGCAGTCCACGTAGCAGCCGACCAGACGACTGAAGGTTGCCTGGTCTTTTTTTAATCTTCGTTTTAGTTCCAATACTTCTTTTTTGTTCATATTATCCTCGCATTATTTCCATGAAAGCTGGAGTTCTCTTTTTTGTGTGACACAATCTGATAGATATAAATTAATAAGTGTCTGGTAAGGAATTCCCGAATTTTCAGCTTGCACTTTAAAATAATCTATTGTATTTTCATCAATATTAATTGTAATTTGTTTTTTTAGTTTTTTTGCGTAAGGATTGCGTTTTGCGTTGGAAAAGTCGTATTCATCTCTCATGATTGATCCTCCTAAAAATCAAAATACTGTTTACGCTCATTTGTAGTGGCTTTTCTTGCAGAGATTATCCTTATATTAGAGTCAGAGTTGCGATAACAATGACAAACGACCAATAGATTAGCATTATTACTTAAACCTAAAATAATAAAGCGGTCCTCAGTCAATGAGTGGTCTGGATCATCCAAAACTAAAGCATTTTCATCGTAGAAAACACTTTTTGCCTCTTCAAATGAAATTTTGTGTTTTCGTTTATTAATTGTATTTTTATTTTCATCCCATTCAAAAATTATATTCTCCATAATTACATTATAAGTACGAAATAATTATTTGTCAATCAAGAAAAAAGATGACAGACCAACCACAAAATGCTATAATTTAGGAAATCAACGGATTATGATATAAAGGCTGACACAGAGACATCCACAGGTGTCTCTGTTCTTGGATTGAGGCATAAATGGAGCAGAAAATGACAAACAATCACATTACAATAGGCATTCTCGCACATGTAGATGCGGGAAAGACAACCCTGTCTGAGGCCATGCTTTACAGCACCGGGAAGATTCGTTCACTCGGGCGCGTGGACCATCAGGACGCGTATCTGGACAACGATGCGCAGGAGCGTGAGCGTGGAATAACCATTTTTTCAAAGCAGGCAAGGCTTGATATTTCGCGTGACACAAATGCGGCAGATACAGCAGATACAGCACATACAGCAGATGTAGCATGTACGGCAGATACAGCTCGTACATGGCATGTAGTCATGCTTGATACACCGGGGCATGTGGATTTTTCGGCAGAGATGGAGCGCACCCTTCAGGTGCTCGACTATGCAATACTTGTAATCAGCGCAACTGATGGAGTGCAGGGGCACACGCGCACACTGTGGAGACTTTTAAAGCACTATAACGTGCCGACATTTATTTTTGTAAACAAGATGGATATGCAGGGCACGGATGAGGAGAAAGTGCAGGCAGAGCTAAAGAGCGAGCTGAGTGATGGCTGCGTGGATTTTTCTTCACAGGATTTATTTGAGGAGCTTGCCATGTGCAGCGAGCCTCTTTTAGATGAATTTATGGAATCGGGAGAGCTTGCGGATGCACATATTGCGCAGGCGGTGGCTCAAAGGGAGGTGTTCCCCTGCTTTTACGGCTCGGCACTTAAGCTCGACAGAGTGGATACGCTGATTCAGGGACTTTCGAGGTTTATGTGTGAAAGAAATTACCCTGACGAATTTTCTGCCCGCGTATACAAGATAGGCAGGGATGACAGAGGCAGCAGGCTGACATTTTTAAAGGTTACCGGAGGATGTCTTAGGGTCAGGGACAAAATAGAGTACAAAGCGCATGGCGGTGACGAGGCGAAAGGCTTTCTGATTGAGAAAATTGATCAGATAAGAAAGTATTCCGGCGAAAAATATGAGATAGCTGATGTGGCAGAGACGGGTGAGATAGTTGCTGTCACAGGTCTTAGCTCGACATTTCCTGGGCAGGGGCTCGGGTTTGAGCAGCAGTCCAATATGCCAATCCTTGAACCGGTACTAAACTATAGGATGATTCTGCCGGATGATGTAAATCCGGCGGCATTTATGGAAAAGCTAAAGCAGCTTGAGGAGGAAGACCCACAGCTTTACATAGTGTGGGTGGAGGAGTTTAAGGAAATCCATGTGCAGCTCATGGGACAGGTGCAGATGGAGGTGCTTGTGCGTCTCATAAAGGACAGGTTTGGTGTTGTTGTCACTTTCGGACCGGGCAGCATTGTATATAAGGAAACGATAGCGAGGGCTGTCGAGGGAGTAGGACACTTTGAGCCGTTGCGCCACTATGCAGAGGTGCATCTGCTTTTGTCGCCGGCGGAGCGTGGCAGCGGAATCACAGTCACATCCACCTGCAGTGAGGATGTGCTTGACAAAAACTGGCAGCGCCTCATAGCCACACACGTTGAGGAAAAGGAGCACAGGGGTGTGCTCACAGGCTCAGCGCTTACCGATGTGAAGGTCACTATTCTTACAGGAAGAGCACATGTAAAGCACACGGAGGGAGGCGATTTCCGTCAGGCTACATACAGAGCAATCCGCCAGGGACTTAAATCCACAGAGAGTGTGCTGCTTGAGCCATACTACAGCTTTATCCTACAGGTGCCGATGGAGTATGTCGGCCGTGCAATGACAGATCTGGAGCAGAGATTTGCAAGAGCCGAGAGCCCGCAGTTTGCCACAACCGCTGCGAGGGAGATGGCAACAATTACAGGAAAGGCACCGGTTGCGACAATGCAGGATTATGTGAGTCTGGTGCATGCGTATACAAAGGGGCTCGGGCACCTGACACTGGAGCTGTGGGGGTATGATGAGTGTCACAATCCTGCGGAGGTGATTTCTCAGATGCACTATGACAGCGAGGAGGATTTCCGCAATCCGACAGGCTCGGTATTTTGTGCGCACGGCTCAGGCTACGTGGTGCCGTGGGATGAGGTCCCGGAGCATATGCACCTGCCGTATGTATACCACGGAGATGAGTCTGAGGAAGCACTTGCAGCGAGTGCCCGCACGCAGAATGCATTTTCAGCGGAGGATGCGCAGGCGCTTGCCGGAAACCGCCGCAGGACGAGCTTTGAGAAAGCTGTTTCAGGTATGTCATCGGTGGAGCTTGATGCGCAGCTTGCAGATGTTTATGCCAGGGAGTTTGGCATGGGCAAAAACGATATCGCAGAGGATCAGAGGCGCAAATGGTCAGGTAAAAAGAAAAATGAGTATGAAGGCCTAAGTGGTAAACCGCGCACCGTAAAGCATGATAAGCACGGCAATCCGATTTATCCGAAGAAGTCCCCGGGGGAAGAGTACCTGATAGTTGACGGATATAATATAATATTTGCATGGGAGGATTTAAAGGAGCTTTCACGCATAAACATCGATTCGGCGAGAGATGCGCTGAAGGATGTTTTATCGGATTACCAGGGCTATAAGGGCTGTCATTTGCTGCTGGTGTTTGATGCGTACAAGGTGAAGGGCAATGCCGGAAAGAGAGAGACCTTCCACAACATAGAGGTCGTGTATACAAAGCAGGACGAGACAGCCGATGCATTTATCGAAAAGACTGTGTTTGGCATACGTGACAGGTACAAGGTAACAGTGGCAACCTCGGACGGACTGGAGCAGCAAACGGTCATGAGCCTGGGGGCACTGCGAATGTCAGCCCGCGAGCTTAAGGAGCATATTGAGATGACGAAGCGTGCCGGGATGGAGGCATTCATATCAGGATAAACGGTCATAAATGAGGGGCAAAATACCTTTTGACCCTCATATCATATTATAATAGTAAACATGCAAGAACATCAGAGATAAGGAGACAAGAAAATGGTAGTAAACGAAAGCATGTACCAGCTCGGAAGCGTGCGCTCAGCAATAAGGGAGCTTTTCGAGTATGGTAAAAAAAGAGCAGCAATTGTAGGTAAGGAAAATGTATATGATTTCTCAATAGGAAACCCGAGCATACCGGCTCCGCAGATTGTAAACGACACAATAAAGGAGCTTGTGACAGATTATGATTCTGTTGCGCTACACGGCTATACCTCAGCACAGGGAGACGTGGAAACGAGAGCGGCGATAGCTGAGTTTTTGAACAACACACACGGCACACATTTTAATGCGGAAAACCTTTACATGACAATGGGAGCAGCTGCATCGCTGTCAATCTGCTTTCGTGCGTTGACAAGCGACGCATATGATGAGTTTATTACCATAGCGCCATATTTCCCGGAGTACAAGGTATTTGTGAATGCAGCAGGAGCAAGGCTTGTAGAGGTGCCTGCAGACACAGAGCATTTTCAGATAGATTTTGAGGCTCTTGAGGAGAGAATCAATGCGCACACCAGAGGTGTCATAATCAATTCACCAAACAACCCATCCGGCACAGTCTATTCTGAGGAGACCATCAAAAAGCTCTCAGACCTCCTTGAGAAAAAGTCTAAGGAGATAGGAAGACCGATATTCATTATCGCAGATGAGCCGTACAGGGAGATAGTTTACGATGGAATCAAGGTACCGTTTGTGACCAAATATTACGACAACACACTGGTATGCTACTCATACAGCAAGTCACTTTCGCTGCCGGGAGAGAGAATAGGATACGTCCTCGTGCCTGATGAGGTGTACGATAAGGCTGAGCTGTATGCAGCAGTCTGTGGTGCGGGAAGAGCACTCGGCTACGTGTGTGCACCAAGCCTGTTCCAGAAGATGATAGTAAAATGCCAGGGGGCAACCGGTGATATCAATGCCTACAAAGAAAACAGAGACCTTCTGTACGAGGGACTCACAAGGATAGGCTATCACTGCTTCAAGCCGGACGGAGCCTTTTATATGTTTGTAAAGGCACTCGAGGATGACAGCAATGCATTCTGCGAGAAGGCAAAGGAGGAGGATGTGCTCATAGTAGCAGCAGACGGCTTCGGCTGTCCGGGCTGGGTGAGAATATCATACTGTGTGGACAGGGAAATGATAAAGCACTCTATGCCTGCGTTTGAAAAGATATACAAGAAATATAATAAATAATAGTTATAAAAAAATAATCCGAAAAAGCGTCGAAAATTGTCTAAAAAATATGTAATTTTCGGCGCTTTTATTATGCAGTTTTCACAAAGTTGTCTCCGTGTGACCGTTGTGTGACCATTGTTTTGTATAATGGAATGAAGAGTGGGAATATAAATAAAATCGTAACGGAATAGTTACAAAAAATACTATAGAAAAGGAGATATGAGAGTGTTTAATAAAAAACTTAACAGGTTACTAGCAATCATGCTAGCTTCTGTAATGGGTGCGACATCGCTTCCGGCAACACAGGTAAGTGCTGATACACCCTCTTCAGAGTATGATATATCTAACGACGCAGCTTCGGATGATATATCTGACAGTAAAATTCCAGATGAACAGGATTCGGATAATAATGCCACCGAGGAAAAACAGCCACAGCAGCTGACGGTAGAGTATACACCGGCGGATGATATTTATGTGGGGAACAAAGTTGTTCCGGTGGTAAAATCCGACAGGGCGGATGCAGCCGTTGACAATTTAAAATACACTGTTGTAGAAGGCAAAAATCTGATTGAAAAGGATACAGACTTTGCATCAAACGGTATATGGACAGCAAAGGATACCGGAACTGTAAGGATAAAGGTGACAAAAGCAGAAGATGACAAATATAAGTCAGCAGAGGCAGAATATACTGTTACCATCAAAGAATATGATTACAGCAGTATGAATAACAGCCTGACAGGGACAATGCTGCAGGGTACACAGTTTTATGTAGAAGCACCTACATTATCGCTGGCAAGTGACAATCAGGCGGTATATGTGGTTAGAAAAGGTGATGAATGGATTGAAGCTGATAAATATCAGCTTATGCCACAGCAGGGTGATAACAGACAGACTCTTGTAATAGCACGTAAGGACAAGGAAAGCGGAGCTATCACAGATATTGGAAGTCTGCGGCTCGACTACAAATATGATACACAGCCTCCAAAGATAACATTGAATCCAAAGGAGGATGATAAACCTGCTTTCACAAAGGATGCTGTGGATTATTATGGAAATGTCAGAAAAGTAGACATGAATATCCACGATGTCTCTTTGGATGATGGTTCCACACAGCTTTGGGTAAAGGTTGATGACCGGGAAGAATTCGATGTATTTGATGTCGATAATGCCCAGAAGCTGATTGATGCAGGAATAGAGTATAGTGAGTGGATCGTGACAGGGGCTGATTATAGCAGCTGCATCACATTTGGTACAAAAGCGGATGAGGAACACAAATATCAGATAATCGGAATGTATGCGAAGGATCAGGCGGAGCATGAGTGTAATGATACAAGCTCAATAGAGCAGCCGTTTTATGTGGATAGAAAAGCGCCTTCAGGTACTATTGGATATGATGCTGATTTAATAGACGAGCAGAATATGGTCAGTCAGCAGGCATCAAATGTATATGGACAGCTGGAGGATATCAGCGGAATAAAGCAGGCATTCTACTATGTGAATAAATCAGATGAAAGTGGCAGTATTTTAAATGATGAGCAGGTAAAAGCGCTTGATGATTCAGCATGGAAGCCGTTAGAGCTTATTGAGGATACATATGAAGCCCGATATAAGTACAAGATTAATACATCTGATCTGAAGGATACTTCATATAACGTATATGTAAAGGCTCAGGACAATTGTAATGGCGAGACAGCATTTTTCTCCACATCGAAGCTGGTTGTTGATACCCTGCCACCGGAGCTTACAGTGTCCCAGGATACCATGACAGCAGCCGATGAAAAAGGCTGGCATAAGGATGATATAAGCTATATCGTTAAGGCTGATGACAGCTTATCAGGAATTAAGAGTGTTGAATACACTGTATTTGATGGGAAAAGGAAAATTGTATCAGGACAGACTGTTGAGCTTGACGAGAGCGGGGAAGGAAGGATAACCATTCCGGCAACAGAGCAGTTTAACGGAATTGATCTGATGCTTTCAGTAAAGGCAACTGATTATGCCGGTCTTAAGACAGAGGTTAAAGGTGACAGCTTCAAGTTCAGCATGGACAGTCAGTCACCTGATGTCAGTATAGAGCCTGAAGCGGGCAAAAACAGAAAATATTTCAATGACGATGTCCGTATAAAAACAAGTGTAGCTGACAGCATTTCAGGTGTTGTATCAGCAAAATACCAGATAGTGACAGATGATCAGTCAGTATCGGATGATGAAGGTGCATGGAATGAGCTTGATGAATCAGGAATCATAAATGTATCGGCTGAGGCTTATCTGGATAAAAAGGTAGATGTATATGTTAAAGCTGTTGATGAGGCAGGAAACGTGACTGTAGCGGATTTGACAGCAAGCGGCAGCCAGCCATTTTATATTCACAAGGCAGCGCCTGCAATAACAGTGACATATGGTACATCTGAGCAGCCGGATCCACAGTGCATCAGCAGTGTAAAAGGCACTGAGTATTACAGGGAAAACAGGATTGCAACCATTTCGGTAAAAGAGAATGAGCTTTTCTTTGACCCCGATGAAACAAAAATCAATGTAAAGGTTGATGGAAATGAACAGACACAGTCAGATGCATGGTCTGAAAAGTCATACTGGGTAAAGACAGGCGAGGGAGCAGAAGCTGTTTACAGTAAGCAGCTCGTATTCAATGCAGGACACAAGTATGAGCTGAGTGTCAGTGCAAAAGATTTGTGTGGTAATTCAGATAATGGATTTGAGATAGAAGGAGACAAATCAGCAGAGTTTGTAATTGACGTACAGTCGCCGACAGGAAATATCAGGTTTGACGGACTTTCAACAGGCATGGATACCGTTTGGGATTTATTGCTGCCAAAAGACAAATATGAGATTTCAAGATTTGCTGCCAAGAAGGTTAATATTGCCGGACAGCTTAGAGATGAGCATGGCGGCATCAAGTCAGCAGAGTATTTCGTTTCAGCAGAGGATGCAATAATTGACGTAGACAGTATTCAGGAGGCTGACTGGAAGACACTTTACAGCCTTAATGAGGATGGCACCTTCAGTGAACCGATAGAATGCGAGAACAAAAACTGCGTGGTATATGTCAGGGTTACAGATTTAAGCGGTAATGTTTCATATATCAGCACAAATGGATTGGTAGTTGATACATGCGCACCGGCAATATCAGTCATCACACCTGAGACAGCATCAGGAGTGTACAGTGCAGATGTGCCGGTAAGTATAGAGGTATCAGATGAGAATGCCACAGGAGTTGCATCAGGAATAAAGAGCGTAAACTATACGGTAACAAATATGGGACAGACGACACAGGATGGAACATTATATAGCTATGATAAGACAGCAGCGGGCTTAAAAGATCTGGAAAATCATGTAACAGAGCAATTTGACATAAGCGCGGCTTCAAACAACAGTAATGAAGTGCGTATAGATGTTACCGCAACAGACAATGCAGGAACGGCATACACAGTAACAAAATACATAAAAATAGATACAACAGCACCAACAGTGCAGGTAAGCTATGACAATAACAGTGCAGATACATCATTTGGAGACACAGCATACTTCAAAGCACCGCGAACAGCAACCGTAAAAGTAACAGAGCGTAACTTTGATGCATCAAAGGTAGCAGCGGAAATAAAAGCCGCAGCAGGTAAGGCACCTGCTCTTTCAAACTGGAGCACAGAAGGTGGAAGCGGTAACGGTGATGATACAGTACATGTTGCCACAATATATTACGGACATGATGACGATTACACATTTGGAATCGGAGTAAAAGACATTGCGGGAAATGCCGCAGCAGGAGTGGATTATGCAAATTCGCTTGCACCGACAAAATTTACAATTGATACGACAGCACCTGTTATTTCGGTAGCATATGATAACAACAGTGCATCAAACGGAAACTATTATAATAACAAGAGAACAGCAACTGTGACAATCACAGAGCACAATTTTGATACAAGCAGAATAGCACTGAGCATGACTGCGCAGGATGCAGGAAAATCAGTAGCAGCACCGGCATTTGGAAGCTGGTCAGATAATGGTGATATACATACGGCAACATTAAGCTTTGATGCGGATGCCACATATACATGGTCACTTGCATATACAGACAAAGCCGGCAATAAGGCAAAAGACCTTGCAAAGCAGGAGTTCTGCATAGATACGACAAAGCCTGTTGTAACAATCAACGGAGTAACCCCGGGCTCAGTAAACAATAATTCAGGAAATATGTCATTTGTAATAGAGTGCACAGATACTAATCTTGAATACTTTTCACCGGTGCTTACAGTTGAGGTATATGAAAATAGCAGATTCGTAAGAAAAACGATTACCGGAAATGTGATATCAATTTCAAACGGACAACGTGTAGAGTTTAGAAATCTCAATGAGGATGGAGTGTATTCACTGACATGCCATGCACAGGATAAGGCCGGAAATTCTTATGAAACAGTCAATATTATAGATGCAGGCGGAAAGCAGGTGACAGAGACTGCAGGGCAGGGAGAAAAATTGATGGATTTCTCCATAAACAAAGGCGGTTCAATCTTCTCGCTGGATGACAATACGATGAAGCTTGTAAAGGATTACTATGTGCAGAAGGTATACCATGATGTGGTAGTCAGAGAGATAAATCCGGATGAAGTTACCAGCTGTACTGTCAAAGTAAATGGAAAAGCACTTAAGCAGGGAACAGACTTCAGTGTGAATAATGTAAGTGAAAGCGATGGCTGGCATAAGTACGAATATGTGATATCAAATGCGGTATTTGAAAAAGAGGGTCAGTACAATATCGTTGTGGAGACAAAGGACAAAGCAGATTCAGTTGCCTACAGTGATGTGAAGAGTGTAAATATTGAATTTATTGTGGACAAGACAGCACCTACATATACATTGACAGGTGTAGATAAAAACAATGAAAACTATATTGGCTCAAAGAATGCAGTATTGATGCCGAAGGATGATGGTGGAAAGCTTGGACGTGTAAAGATTACTGTAGTGGGCAAGGATGACAAAGAAAAAAAGGTTATCAAGGAAATGTCGGGAGACGATATGCTTGACTATCTGGACAAGCATGACGGAAAGATAGAGTTTGAAGTACCTAAGGAGGTGCTCTCTGCAAAAGACGGTGATTCAAGGCTTATGGTAGAGTGTGCAGACTGTTCTGTTGACGAAGGTGGAAAGACCAATGAAGTGAAAAAAATATATGGTAAGGATACAGAAGCAGATACAGAGATTGCCGAAGATGATGTACCTATGGAATCAAATTCGTCAGATGTCAAATCAGTAGAAACAAACAATGATAAGGCAGTATATATAATTGGAGCAATATTATTATTTGTACTTATAATTGCGATATTGATAATCGTTTATTATATGAGAAAAAAGATGAAAGAAAAGAAAGACAATGATGAGCAATAAGATAATTACCTATGTATTTACATTACCATGTGGTGGTGTGGGAAAAACAACAATGTCTGTGGCATGCGCGAAAGCGCATGCCCTTCAAGGCAGACTTGGAAACGAAGATTTTGAATTCTGGGAGGAGTGAGTATGAGATTTGAAATAGCAGCTGACACGGACAGAGGAATCGTAAAAGAAACTAATCAGGATAGTCTGCTGGTAAAGTGCTTCTCAACATGCAAAGGAGACATGGCATTTGCAGTATTATGTGACGGCATGGGCGGCTTATCGAAGGGTGAGCTGGCCAGTGCCACTGTAGTCAGAGCATTTGACAGATGGAGTGACGAGCAGCTGCCTGAGCTTTGCAAATCGTCGAACCCGGATATTGACAGTCTGATTCTGGAAAGACAGTGGGATGAAGTAATACAGCAGCAGAACGAAAAAATAAAAGCATATGGCAAAGCACATGCAGTAAACATGGGAACAACAGTGGTAGCGCTGCTTGTCACGCAAAAAGCCTACTACATTATAAACGTGGGCGATTCCAGAATATATAGCCTTTCAGACCATATAGAAAGGCTTACGACAGACCAGACATATGTACAGCGGGAAATTATGAATGGAAATATGACACAGGAGCAGGCTATGAGAGATCCGCGAAGGAATGTACTGCTGCAGTGTGTCGGGGCATCAGCAGAAGTAAAGCCGGAGTACAGGACCGGGGCAATGAAAAATGGAATGTCACTTCTGCTTTGTTCAGATGGCTTCAGGCATGAGGTATCAGAACAGGAAATCTATGAGATGCTGAAAACGGCAGCAACTGTAGATGGGCAGAATATGCACGACAGACTGGAGCAGCTCATCAGACTAAGCATGCAAAGAGGAGAGCGCGATAATATAACAGCAGCGCTCATAAAGGCACAGTAGGAGGAACAGATGCTTGAAATAGGCTCTTTAATTGACGGAAAATACAAGATACTAAACGAAGTTGGACACGGCGGAATGAGCGTTGTGTACCTGGCTATGAATGAAAGGGCAAACAAACAGTGGGCAATAAAAGAGGTCAGAAAGGATGGAGTAAAGGATTTTGAGGTGGTAAAGCAAAGTCTTGTTGCGGAGACCAATATGCTCAAAAAACTGAGCCATCCCAGTCTTCCTGATATTGTCGATGTCATAGATGAGGATGACAGATTCCTTATCGTAATGGATTATATAGAGGGAAATTCTCTCAAGACAGCATTGCAGGAGTACGGAGCCCAGTCGCAGAAAAATGTGATAAAGTGGGCCAAACAGCTATGCGACGTTCTTGGGTATCTGCACTCACAGAACCCGCCAATCATATATCGTGATATGAAGCCGGCAAACATAATGCTAAAGCCTGATGGAAATGTGGTGCTTATAGATTTTGGAACAGCAAGGGAATATAAGGAAAATAACATAGAGGATACAACATGTCTTGGCACGATGGGATATGCTGCACCGGAACAGTTTGGTGGAATGGGGCAGACAGACGCGAGAACAGATATATATTGTCTGGGAGCCACAATGTATCATCTTGTTACGGGAATGAATCCCTGTGAGCCACCTTACGAAATAAGGCCGATCAGAGAAATTGACCCAACATTGTCAGGTGGTCTTGAACGTATTATTACAAAGTGTACACAGCCGGATCCAAACAACAGATATCAGAGCGCAGCTGAGCTGATGTATGACCTTGAGCACTATACAGAGATTGATGACATGTATAGGAAGAATCTAAAGAGAAAGCTTGCGGTATTTATCACCACATCAGTTTTGACGATGCTGCTTGGAACAAGCACAGTATTAAGCTATTGTGCGGCAGAACACAAAAAAAATGAAAACTATAATAGCATATTAAAAGAAGCGGATACCTATGACAATTATGACAATGGATATTACACGGCTATAGTCACCGACCCGACAAGGACGGAGGCATATCTTAAGCTGAATGACAAACTGACAGACGATTTTGTGCTGGACAGGGATGAGGCGCAGATATTGAACAGGCTGATGGTAGGTATAGATTGCAAGGACCACAATGGCCGGGTGCATACATATGATGTCATGGCAAAGCTGAAAGGAAAAAATCCAAAGGGATATGAGGATGTATGCTATAAGATTGGTGAAAGCTTTTTATTCTACTACGAAATCAATGTGGAAAAAGACAGATACTCCAGTGCGGCGCAGTGGTTCAAGGAAGCGAAGGAGAATCATCCGGAGGCAGGAATATACTGTGAGATATCAGATTGTCTGACATTGATTAGCCAGTATGATGGAGCAAAGATACAACAGACAGAAAAAACATATGAAGAATACAAAAAGCTATGGAAGCAAATAAATGAGCTATATGCAAAATCAGAGGATTTTGACAGCGTAGACGCAAAGATTCAGGTATGGAATGAGATAGATGATATAGTTGACACAAATATCACATCATTTATAGCAGTGACAGATAAGGATAAAGTTATGGATTTATTACATACGATAAAGGACAAAACAGAAAAGCTGGATAAATCCATAATGCGCGAGCAAATAACAGGATTGCAGGATAATATAGACAAAACAATTGAGAAGGCACAGAGCGTGAAGGAGGAAAACAAAGATGACTTATAATCAGTACAGGATGATATTTTACGTATCCTTCACCGCATTTGCCATAATGCTTATAGCTTCAATAGTCATACTTATAGTGCTTGAAATACCTAAGGTCATAGGTGCACTTACCGGAAAATCTGCCCGGAAAGGAATTGCAGCAATTGTACAAAAGCAGACAGCGGGACATATTGACATAACATCGTCCGGTCCGATAGCACCGTCATATAACCTGGCAGGGGAGAATAAGAAAAAGCCGGGATATACACAAAATATAGATGAAACTACTGTGCTGGATGCACCGACAGAAGTATTGCAGGATGAAACCACAGTATTGGAAGATATAACCGAAAAGCTGCAAAAAACCAATATCAGGTTCGAAGTAACAAAGAAAATAGAATTTTTACATACGACAGAATGTATCTCATAAGGAATGGAAAATAGCGAATGTCTAAATTAAAAGTAAGCATAAAAAAATCGACCGTTACTGCCATGATGAAGGCAGGACGAAAGGAAAGAATAAATGAAACCGAACTAAGCCAGCTAGCCAGAATAAAACCATGTGGAATCATGCATGTGACAAAAACAAAAAAAGACAGTGTCATATATACGTGCCCTGCAAATATAAATCTTACCGATAGATTGAAAAAAGCCATAAGCAAATATGATTTCTTTTTCATGATTGAGCAGATAGTAATAATGGTTGAGGATGTATACAATAACGGACTGAACGTAAACAGTGTTCGTTTTAATATGGATGACGTATACATAAACGAGATGACAAAAGAGATGTACTTTATATATTTTCCGATAGTAGGAGGACAGGAAAGTGCAGATATTGTCGGGTTTATAGAAAACATAATTTATACAATGACACCTGTTATCAATGAGGATACGAATTATATATCCAGATTTATGTATTATGTCAGAAGCTTCCATGGCTTCAACGGCAATGCAATAGAAAAATATATCTCACGCGAAGAGCGTGCAGTTGTGAACGTGCTGAAAAACAAAGCAGTGACAATGCAGCAGACAATGCAGCAACAGATAATGCAGCAACAGACAATGCAGCAACAGACAATGCAGCAACAGATAATGCAGCAGGTAATGCAGGGCAGCATGGATGGAACTACAGTGTTGTCAGATGATGGCATATCCGTACAGCAGATACAGCAGATGCAACCGGTGAACTATCATTTTGCAAGTCTTACAAGGCAGGTAACAGGTGAAAAGATAGAGCTTGGCAAACCATCGTTTGTGCTGGGAAAGAATCCGGAAAAGTCAGATTATGCGGTAGCAGACAATACGAATATCAGCAGGGTGCATGCAGTGATAACCATGCGAAACGGACGTTATTATGTAATGGACCAAAATTCTACCAATGGCACATTTATCAATGGAAGGATAATAAAGGCGGGGCAGGAAACAGAGATATTACCGGGAGACTGTCTGATGTTAGCTAATGAGGAATTTATATTTAATGAATAGCTTTAAATATAAAAGGTGAGGAGAATAATACTATTATGGAACTAAAAGAATTAAGTCGCAGAATATCAAGGTACCGGGCAAATGTAGAAAATCTGCAGCTTGAGAAAAACAGGCTGCTTAATGAAATAGATGCTTTGGATCAGGAAGCATTGAAAATAAAGGAATATAAATGGCAGGCGCAAAACCGGTTTAAATGCAGAGTTGATAATATAGCCGGCATGGACAGATATAGCAGTCGTAATATAACAAATCTGAAGGGCAGACTTAAGAGTATTAATTCATTAAACGACGGAAAATCGTATGTAGCCAATGCGATGAATGCTATAGATTCAATGCTGAGAGATGTAGAGAATGCAATCAGGAGCAGAAATGACAGGATATATGAAATAAATCAGCAGCTGTGTACATATGAGGACAATATAGAGCAGCTGAGAATAAAAAAAAGAAGAATGGAGAGTAAGTAATGGGACAGTACAATTTAATGTTTGAGCAGGAGGAATTTACAGAACTTGTGCGTTTATACTCAGAACTTGCAAAGATTGCAGATAGACAGATGAACGAATATCAGATGATACTTGATATTATAAACACAAATGCGGTTATAAGCGGTGAATTGCACGATAAGCTGGAAGTGTACGAGGATGCTGTTCATACATATCAGAGTATACTGGGAGAATCCTTCAGGGAAATGTCAAAAAAACTTAATGAATTTGTGAGAGATGTAGATGAGGCAGATGGAGATATATATGGTATAGGAACATATGAAGCGTATTAGAAGGAGGGGTGACGCATAATGAAATTTAAGGATTTTACGCAGGAAGCATACGATGACATACAAAGCTATATGGGAGGAGAAGAACAGTGGGAGGAAATAAACAAAACCTACGGTGTAGTGGAAACCAAAGGTATATTTCAATATGATTATGAATCACAGCTAAGAAACGCGGCAACAGAATATCAGAGACAAAATGAAGAGGCAAGCAATAGTGTAAGAAGGATGTTTGATAATGTAAATGGAGTGGATGATCTATATGCAGCCAGGTTTCGGGACGAATATATGGACTTGGAAAGATTCAGCACTGCAATTAAAGAACTGGCAGCTCTTATTAATGTAAGATCCGTTGAGAATATATATACGATGGATTGCCAGACATTGAAAACAAAAGCTGGTAATATACAGGCAAAAGTGGACTCGAAGATAACAGAGTATTATAAAGAGCGATTCTATTCAGTGGATTCTAATGGAAAGACAGTTATGAACTGGGACGAAATAAACTATGAGATGCGGAAGGAATTTGTACCAGATGCAGAGCTGCAGGCACTTGTATCAGTATTTCCAAAGCTGTCCACAGATGATGAGGAAGAAACCATAGCAAATATAGAGAACATGCTGCGCGCAGGTTATGGAAACGCCAAGGATGATGAGTGGATAGATAATGCAGATCTGGAAGACCCTAAGTATTACAGTGTGAGTGTCACGAATACATTTAAGAGGGCGGTGGATATATATAAGACAAGTATGGATATAATTGACTATTACAGCGAAAAATGTGCATACAGAAACGACGAGATTAGTGATGAAGCGCTTGAAGAGATGAAAGAGCAGTACAGAGTGTCATCCCTGTTTAAAGCAATGGTTGATAGCTACCCGACAATAGGAGTTGCATATAATGGAAAAAACGATGGATTTACAATACATTCCGATAAAGAGAAAAATGTGACCGTATCCGTATGCCTGAAAGAGCTGCCGTTTGATGTAAGCATATGCAATATTACAGACAGCAATGACAGGGAGATATTGGACAAATATTATAACGTCAAGGTAACAAATGGAACTATTAATGAAAAAGTAGGAAAAGAAAATGAGAAGGTCAATCAGATAGATGCGTATGGAATGGTAGATAATCAGATTGTAAGCCATGTACTTCCACACGGCATGATTGAGAATACAAAGCAGAATCTTGAAAATCAAAAGGAAGAGGAAAAGACTGAATGCAGAGTATTTTTTGATGTAACAAGTAATACTTTAAAAGGTAAGATTATTGATGAAGCTATAGGCCTTTCAGCGGTAATAATAAATGAAACCGTAGGAGATAAGATTAACAAGGCTAACGCAGCAATAAATTATTTGAATGACTTAAATGCAGCATATGATGAAAATAATGAAAATGTACAAAATAATGCAGAAATTGATGAAGCAAAAGACAGACTGACAGAAACAGACTTTACATGTCAGGACATGATAGAAGATGCCAATTATTTCGGCATGGATATGGAGATAACCAGGGTAGGTGACACCTATATCTGTGATAATATCACGATGGATGTGGAGAAAGTGACGAAGATGGTGGATGCATATAATGCACAGGCAGAGCCGAAACAGCAGGTAAGTATTGATGACTTGGAGGACTATGCCAGGGGAGCAGGTGATAAAAATCAGAGAGAGGATGACGAAGACTATAAGGCTTTGTGCAACAGAGTGTCAAACTATATTGATTACGTTATAGAAAATTGAGATAACAATAAATAGGCATGAATGCAACGCATACAGAAAGGAAAATTTATTATGAAGAAAGCAATATCAGTTCTTATGATAGCAGCATGTATGTTATGTATGGTGACAGCATGTGAAAAAAAGGATAAGAAGGAAAATGACACATCAGCAGCTCAGGCAACAGAAACAGATTGCACGGCAGCAGAGCTTGTGACCACAGAGCCGGAAGGTGAAATCACGATATCAGAGATGATAGATCAGAGGATTAAAGAGGAAGGGAAGATAATGATATATAGGATGCATTTTGGTCCGTCAAAGACTCCTTTGGAAATAACAGAGGATTTAAACGTAAATATTATATCGTATGATGGGAAAGAACTTATCGATTATGGAAATAGCTCTAATCGCAGAGGGGAGACCAGACTTGGTGACATAATACATAATAAAGTGGATTATTCAACATATAATATAGGCGCATATGGTGGAAACTGGAAGCGACATCGTTATGTGTCTGGTGGAGACGAAAAGTATGTGGAAGAAGAAGGCTATGTACAGCGCGAAATCACTACAGATGATTCGGGAAATAATACCCAGATGGAGACACTGTATTCGTATTCAAAGGGAACTCTTTATACAAGAGAGGAGGGAAGTGAGGTATGGAATCAGACAGAGAAAGAGGACAGTCTAGATATAGTATCATTTGGAACATTTGAGAGGATAAAGCTGGATGGAAAAACATACATGACATTCTGCGTAAGAGATAATTTGAATCTGATAAAGTATTATATAATTCCGGACAATAAATTCACAGAGAACAAGACAGTTGTATATGACACTCCGGGATCAGAGGGAACCACAGTCAATACAGTGGATTACCTCAAAAAATACCAGGCGGTTCCCAAAGAAGAGCTGGAGCAGATGATAATTTTCCCAGGCAGCGAAAAAGCGGAAAGCTCACAGGCTGCAGATTAAATACGGTATGATTGCTTATGCAATTATATATAAAAATTATTTTAAGGAGGACATGAAAATGGCAGCAGGACAGATCAGAATGACACCTGACACAATGAGAGAAAGGGCAGGAGAGTACAGGACAGAAGCAGATAATGTACAGAGCGTAATCGACAAGATGGACAGATTACTTGAAACCCTGCTCACAGAGTGGGAGGGCTCAGCATCAGAGGCATATGCCAACAAGTTTGCAGAGCTCAGACCTTCATTTGTAAAAGGAAAAGAGCTGATCGATGATATCGCAGCGGCACTTGACAAGACTGCAGAGGCAGTAGAGTCAACCGATACACAGATAGCAAATCAGTTCAGCATGTAAAATTCATTCAATGCCGGATTCCACACCACAGGCTGTGGTGTGGAATTGTATTGTATTTGTATTGTGGCTTTATTTCAAGAGCAGCAGAGCTGCTTTTAAAATAAGACCATAATTTTATACATTAACAGGAGGACAGAAAAGTCATGATAAAAAGCGGAGACAGTAAAGAAATAAGACTTAAGGAATTTAGCTATGCGCTGGAGAGAATGGAGAGTTTAAAATCAGGAAATGAGCTGACTAATAAGATAGTTGAAATACAGGGAACCCAGATACACAGCAAAGGAGACAGCGTGCCGGAAATAGAGAGCATAAATACTTTTCTGACAACGATTTCATTTGCCGTGGAGGATTTATTTAATAATACATATGAGGTATTGAATAATTCGCTAGAGCAGTATATAGCCTCTGATGAAGCGATTGGAAAATTATGGGAACAAATACAGAACGATAATGACGAAAAGGACAGTTCGGACCCATTCAAGGATGTAGTTATTAATTTTCAGTCAGGACATGATTATAGATTAAATGAGATATTAGGTGACGTTAAATTGAAAAAATAATCCGGAGAAATTACATCATGATGAGATTGTTTAGGGCTTTGTGTAACAGAGTAAAGGAATATATGAAGTACATTTTGGAAAATTGAGATAACAATAAATAGGCATGAATGCAACGCATACAGGAGGAAAATTTATTATGAAGAAAGCAATATCAGTTCTTATGATAGCAGCATGTATGTTATGTATGGTGACAGCATGTGAAAAAAAGGATAAGAAGGAAAATGACACATCAGCAGCTCAGGCAACAGAAACAGATTGCACGGCAGCAGAGCTTGTGACCACAGAGCCGGAAGGTGAAATCACGATATCAGAGATGATAGATCAGAGGATTAAAGAGGAAGGAAAGATAATGATATATAGGATGTGTATTGCCGAATCAAATACACCTGTAGAAATAACAGAGGATTTAAAAGTTAATATTATCTCATATGATGGAGAGAAACTAAAAGGCTATGATAATCCTGATGATTTCCTTATGGAGACCAGACTTGGTGACATAATACATAATAAAGTGGATTATTCAACATATGATATAGGCGCATATGGTGCAAGTTGGAAGTGGCATGATACCAAGTATGGATATGAAAAGTATACAGCTGAGGAAAGGTATGTACAGAGGGAAATCACTACAGATGATTCGGGAAATAATGCCCGGCTGGAGACACTGTATTCATATTCAAAGGGAACTCTTTATACAAGAGAGGAGGAAAGTGAGATATGGAATCAGACAGAGAAAGAGGAAAGTCAAGATATAGTATCATTTGGAACATTTGAGAGGATAAAGCTGGATGGAAAAACATACATGACATTCTGCGTAAGAGATAATCTGGATTTGATAGAGTATGATATTATTCCGGACAATAAATTCACAGAGAACAAGACAGTTGTATATGACACTCCGGGAACAGAGAAAACCACAGTCAATACAGTGGATTACCTTAAAAAATACCAGGCGGTTCCCCAAGAAGAACTGGAGCAGATGATAGTTTTCCCAGGCAGTAAAAAAGCGGAAAGCTCACAGGCTGCAGATTAAATACGGTATGATTGCTTATGCCAACAAGTTTGCAGAGCTCAGACCTTTATTTGTAAAAGTTTATCAGAACAAGAGGAGAAGCAATATGGCAAGTCTGTTAGAACGATTAAAATATATAATAGAAGATATTTTTGGAAAGAAAACCTATGCAGAATCTCAGAGAGATAAATATAAAAAAGTAGTAAGGAATTTGGAAAAAGAGTTAAAGAAAACAGACAATTTAAGTGATGTTATGGCTCAATTAGCAACAGATTACAATACAATGGAGATGAATCCGGATTCTGCTCAGGGAAAACTCAGCGACACTTTTGTAACAAAGGAAAGTGAAAATCGCGAGGCAGTAGAAAAACTGGGGGCTGATTTTAAAGAAATAATTGCAGAAGTAAAATCAAAATTGGAATTTGCAAGAGATGAATATAATTACTGGTGTGACGAAGCAAAACGTGAAGATGATGAAATGAAGATATATCAGCAGCAATATTATGAAGAGGAAGAGAGATTAAGAAGAGAAGCTGCGGAGGAAGAGGCAAGGCGAAAAAGAGAAGCGTCATAGGTTGATTAGTTAGTTATGGGAAAGGAGAATGTATGCAGGATTTTAAAATGTCAGGAAGCAATATGAATGAACTGCTGACTAACATGAAAGCAATAAAGGAAAGAATAGATGATTCCTACGATGAATTGACCCGGCTTATGTTGCGTATTGAGAGTGATGAATTGTGGAAGGGAAAAGAGAAAACTACTTTTATGGCATATATGGGGCTGATGCAACAATATCATAAAAGTTTTTCAAAGGCTAACGGTGACAATCCGGTGCAGCAGGCAATCGATGCATTAAAATCTCATGGTGACAGAGTAGATGATTTTTATGATGAATTTCAGGAGTATAAGGATATGGAGGACATGTAATGAGATTTACGGAGCATGAAATGGTGTTTTTTAATAGTATTACAAAAGGAAATGAGGTATTTGGAATTCCGTTAAAGTTCCGACCACAGAAAGGTCATGAAGAGGAAGTTAAAAAAACTATAAATGGACTGATAGAAAAGGGTGTGCTTGCATCTGAAACGGAATTGACGAAAATGGGATTTTTGCCGGCAAGAGCATTGGAATGTTATAAGGAAAGCCGGAATCATGTTATTATAAATTATTTACATATTGCACTTTTGGAACAAAGAGAGGCAATTGTGATCATTCCCTTGAAAAATAGAGAATATGAGATGTTACGGCTGCCGAGAGTCGCTGTCTTATATTTATTATTGAAAATATATCCGGTATTACAGACTGGAACAGTATCAGAAAAGGAGCTTTTACAGCTGCAAGATATTGATTCTTTTTTAAGAGAAGTAAAAGACTGCAAAGAGAATATCATGATAGGAGAATTTCAGGATAATGCATTAACAAAAGAATGGCTTTATTATTGGAAGAATAATCAGATATTTGAGTATGACCTGAATCGGCAGATAAAAAGAGAAGTGGGTGCAGTACAAGTAAGAAGAGAATTACTGAGACTTCTGGCAATTGATGAGGAGGTAAAAAATTATGCGTAGTAGCGTAGATACGGCCTGCAGCGGATCCTCAGAAGAAATAAAAATAGGTGCCGGTGTTTTGGATTATATAAGTGAATTGGGAAATATCCAGGCAAAGATTTTGGAGGCATATACCTATAGTGAACAGTGTGTACAAAATATAGAATCAGAGGATACATATCAGGGGGAGGCCAGAGAGGAGATGCTTGCATTTTTTAAATCCCTAGCCAGTAATATGCAGAAAATGACATTTTTGTATCAGGCGGCAGGAACGTACATTCAAAATGCTTATAATACTATGTATTATAATGAACAGCAGGTTGTGGAATGGGTCATTGGACAAATTGGAGGAAATGAATAAAAGTTATGGAAGAAGAAATAAAAAAAGCATACATGGATTGGAGTGAAAAAGGTGTAAGCTATTTAAATTGTATGTATGTGTATGATACAATGATGGATGTGGACGAGGCACTGCAGACCTGTGATACAATTTTAGATGAAATTGACCTGGGAATTGACTATACATCTAGGGAAAAGGATATTGACAGGCTTTTAGAGGGGCATGGAACCCTTCACCGTTATATTGATGTCTTAAATTGTTACGTGGATGATAAGCTGGATCAGCCTTTAAAGAAAGATTTCAAGAAAAATGCTACAGAAACAATCAGCCGAATCCATCTGGAAGACTTTGAGGTAGATAATACACTGGGACTGACAGAAAATAATTATATAACCGGCGGAATGGGATATGCCGGAACCATGGTAGAACAGGAAAAAGCAAAGCTGACTTTTGCAGATTTTATTGGAACTTCTGACGGAAAGGCGGATGGAAATGGGCTTCATATGGCATATACCAATGGAAGTGTAGAAGATTTTGCAAGTATCTTTGCAGCACAGTATGAGGCAATGAAAGCATCTGGAGCTTTGGGAGAAGACAATAATCTTACCCAACAGGAATTTTTGGAGCAGTTTTATAGGCAGGGAGAATTTACCCATGACAGCAGTAACCCATTTTTAAACTTTGTTTCGTCCGTATTGGATATCACAATTATCAAACCTGTCATAGAGGCATGTACCGGAGAAGATTTGATAACCGGAGAAGACCTGACAGACATGGAACGTGGACTTAAGGTGGTCTTTGCAATGGTGGATTTGGTTACGCTTGGAGGCGCCATTGCAGCAACAAAGTTCTCGGAAATGGGATTAAAAGAAGGACTTAAGGCATTTGGAAAAACAGCCCTGATAGACTTTGCGGGAAATACAGCAGCCTGTGGTGTGGGAGCACTGGGAGAAACCTTTGACTGGCCGGTGCCTATAACAATGATGCTGAGTCTTGCAGCAGGAATCACGGTAAGTATTTCGGGAAATAAGTTGTTATTTAAAAATGCAGATGGGATAGAGATTGGGTCGAAGACGCTGAGTGATGCTGAGGTTAAAAAAATCGGGGATGTGTTGGATGAAGGACTAGATATAAATTTTGTTAGCGAAGACCTTAATAATATATTAAAAAACAAGGGAGTAACGTTGGAAGAATTTAATGCATTACGATTACGGGATGTTTCAACATTGTCTGAAGAAGAAAGAGTAATGCTTAGGAAAATAGGGGAACAGCTAACAGAGGATGAGAGACTAAAACTTATTGGAAAAAGTACATGGGATAAAATTGTTAATTCGATTAGTAGTGAGGATAGGAAAAAGATTCAAGGATGGAAATTTACACCGAGTGATGAATTGTATATAAAATATAAAGAAATTTATGATAATCCTAAGTATTATAATCAGAAAACAGGTGAAATTCATTGGCCACCAAATGATGGTTTTAAGGAAGGAAGTAAGTGTAAAAAGGTTATACCCACTGATACACTATTTAAGAGATATGGAGCTAATAACGGAGAATTTTTAGGAAACTCAGTAGATTCGTTTGAATCAAGGGCATTAGCACCTCATAGTGAAGGGGCAGAAATTCATTATTATCAATTAGTAGAAGATTATGAATTTACAACTGGAAAAGCTGCACCTTGGTTTGGAAGTGAGGGAGGAGCACAACAGTATGTTGTTTATAAGCCAGATGGATCAAAGTATACTATAAAAGAGTTGGAAGAAACAGGTATAATAGAAGATGTCACAGAGTTGGTAAATAAAGGAGAGATTGTAATTGAGTAATGCACAACACGTATTGAATAAAGAAAATTTAAAAATAGAAAACAAGATAATTACAGAGATGAAAGGAAAAGTAGACCTAGAAAACTATATTTCTATAGTCAATGAAAACGATGTATATGTTGTTAATGAAAATCATCGCGGTAGCAAAAAAGTAAAGTATACAACGGATAATTATGAAAAGGCAGTTATATTTGGAATAGTAAGTTACAAGAAGTTAAATGATAAAATTATAGATCGAGAAAAAGTAAGAGAATTGCGTAAAGCAGTTAATGAAAATGATATAAAATTTGTAAACCAATGTTTTGATGAATTTACAAACATATTTAGTGAAGGCTTCTTTCAAATAAACAAGATATGTATTATAAAAGAGGATGAAAAAGCCAATGTTATTTTTAATGACAACAAAATAGTTGAAAAAGCGTCATTAAGTAGAGCCTTTGTAGCAGCTTTTAACTATTGTAAAAATTATCAAAAAATTATAGACTTTTGTAATAAGTATAAGGAAGTGTTAAAACTATTAAGTATTGATGAAAATGATATTGTAAATGCATATATGTTTTAGTAATGTTATGAATACAAGAAAACGATGTTGTTAATATGTTTGCCTCTAACTGGGCAGTAATGATAACGATAATGTTGGAGTTGCAATAGAAATTACGGTGAGAGTTATATAGGTGTAGAACGTATGGAATTATAAAAAACATTAAAGCTAATGTAGAAAAAATGAAGAATATTATTATGAGGGAAAATTTCCAAAACAGCTCTGATAGATTTTGTGGGAAATGATAAAGCGCTCTATGCCTGCTTTTGAAAAGATATACAAAAAATATAATAAATAATAGTTGATTATAACGAACAAAAAATACGTAAATGCCGAAAATTGTCTAAAATTGTACAGCTTTCGGCATTTTCAATGTATACTTTTTACAAAATCCGTGGAAAAGGGCTCCGTGTGACCGTTGTGTGACCAAAGAGGTGTATAATCTTATTCAAGAGGAAAACGTATAAATAAAATATGAGGATAAGAACGCGTGCTTTGGGATAATGAGCCGGAATATAATAGATTGTCACAGAGCATACATAGGGACGAAAATGGAATTAAAGCCAGAAGCATTTAAAGGGAAAATGTTTAAGGTAAATGAACGGAAAATTTTTTTTGAAAAAAATTAAAAAAGTACTTGCATTATTCGTTTGACCATGATATTATAATACACGGTTCGTTGGTCAAGCGGTTAAGACGCCGCCCTCTCACGGCGGAAACACGGGTTCGATTCCCGTACGGACTGCTAAGTATTTAAAGCCGGTACATTCATGGAAGCATGATGTACCGGCTTTTTCGTTGTATATATTCATATGCGGCAGAGCTATTTATGAGCAGTTGCAGCTGAGGGACAGGACACAGCTTGCATGCTTTTATTATAAAAGTATGGTATAACATGAAAATTTCTCAATAAGGAAATCTGCCCTTGCAATATACCCCACTGGGGTATATAATGCTCTTGTAGACAGATACCCATAAGGGGTATGGTTAGACATGTGAAACAAATACATAATGCGGAACAAAGAACAAATGGAGGTACACATGACAGAAAAAGAAACCAAATGCTGTTGCTGCAACCGCAAAAAAGAGCGGTCAGAGCAGGAATATAAGGATCTCATCAACAGACTTAGCCGTATAGAGGGGCAGATCCGTGGAATCAAGCGTATGCTGGATGAGGATTGCTACTGCCCTGACATCATCACACAGGTGGCGGCCGCAAATGCTGCGCTCAATAGCTTCAATAAAGTCCTTTTGGCCAATCATATAAAGACGTGTGTGGCAAATGACATAAGAGCCGGCAAGGATGAGACAATAGATGAGCTTTTGAACACACTGCAGAAGCTTATGAAGTAGTATTATAAGAAGGCAGGTATAAAAATGAGTACAATAATCACAATATTAATAATAGCAATAATTGCCGCACTGGTGATTGTGGGCTTAAAGGAGACTATTAAGCATTCAAAGGGCGAGGGCGCCTGCTGTGGCGGTGGAGCCATGAAGGAGGACGAGGAAGCCACAGTACAGCTTACAGGAGAGATAGTCACGAGAGCAGATGTGCACATAGACGGAATGCACTGCATGAACTGCAAGAACTCAGTCACACGCTCGCTTCAGAAGATGAGCGGAGTATCGGCAGATGTGGATTTAAAGCATGGAGTGGCACATGTTGAGGCAACCAGAGAGCTAAGCGATGAGGAAATCACATTTGCCATCGAAAGACTGGATTTCAAGGTGACAGGAATTGAGAGATTTTAGAAAAGGCTTCTGAATAGTTAGATTCGAATATTAGAAAGAAGGAAATACAGACAGTATGAAGCAATATACAGTTACAGGAATGAGCTGTGCGGCATGCTCTGCCAGAGTGGAAAAGGCGGTCTCTAAGGTTGATGGTGTGACGAGCTGCTCTGTCAGTCTTTTGACCAACTCGATGGGAGTCGAGGGAAGCGCGACAGATGCGCAGATAGTGGAGGCAGTAGAGCAGGCGGGCTATGGAGCGAGTCCCAAAGGCACAGCAACAGAATCAGAAAATGACAAAGCGAATAACAGCTTAGAGCAGCTAAAGGCAGCGCAGGATGCGCTTGTAGACAGGGAGACACCGAAGCTTGTAAACAGGCTTATAGCATCGCTCATATTCTTAGTTGTTCTTATGTATTTTTCCATGGGACATATGATGTGGGGCTGGCCGTTGCCTGAGTTTTTCAATGGAAACCATGTGGCTATGGGGCTTTTGCAGCTTCTGCTTACAGTGGCGGTAATGGTCATAAACCAGAAGTTTTTTATCAGTGGCTTTAAGGGCTTGATTCACGGTGCTCCCAACATGGATACGCTTGTTGCGCTTGGATCTGCGGCATCGTTTGGATACAGCGTGTATGCACTTTTTGCCATGACAGCTGCGCAGGTGAATGGCGATATGGATGCGGTCATGTCATATATGCATGAGTTTTATTTTGAATCCGCAGCCATGATTTTGGCACTGATTACTGTCGGAAAAATGCTTGAAGCGCACTCAAAGGGCAAAACAACAGACGCTTTAAAGAGCCTGATGCAGCTTGCCCCAAAGACAGCAACCGTTGTAAGGAATGACGTGGAGCAGGAAATTTCTGTGGATGCAGTGAAAAAGGGCGATATTTTCGTGGTCAGACCGGGTGAAAATATCCCTGTGGACGGTGAAATAATAGATGGAACAACCGCTGTCAACGAATCGGCACTCACAGGAGAGAGCATCCCTGTGGATAAGCAGCCGAAAGATGCAGTAAGCGCTGCCACAGTGAACCAGTCAGGCTTTATAAAATGCCGCGCAACCAGAGTAGGCGAAGACACCACACTCTCACAGATTATACAGATGGTTTCTGATGCCGCAGCGACAAAGGCACCTATTGCAAAAATTGCTGACAGGGTATCGGGAGTATTTGTGCCGGCGGTTATTACAATTGCAATCATTACAATAATAGCATGGCTTATAGCCGGTGAGACCGTGGGCTTTGCGCTTGCCAGAGGCATTTCGGTGCTCGTGATAAGCTGTCCGTGTGCACTTGGACTGGCAACTCCTGTTGCGATAATGGTAGGAAACGGCAAGGGCGCAAAGAGCGGTATACTCTTCAAGACAGCAGCAAGCCTTGAGGCAACAGGCCGCACACAGATTGTGGCTCTTGATAAGACAGGCACCATAACAAGCGGTGAGCCGAAGGTGACGGATATCGTGCCGGATGAGACATTTTTTGAGGAAATCGGCAAGCATGCCGGTGAGTGTCATCGTAAGGCAGACGATTTAACCCCGTACTCATCAACAGATAAAGCACTGTGGTCAAGGAAGCTTCTTGCAATAGCTGCATCAGTCGAGGCCAAGAGCGAGCATCCGCTTGCAAAAGCCATTATGGAGCGCGCTAAAACGGATGAAATCGCTGTCGCAGAGGTGACGGATTTTAGCGCTGTTGTAGGAAATGGTCTGACTGCAATACTTGCAGGCAAAATGATAAAAGCAGGAAATCTTGCTTTTGTCAGCAAATTTGTAAAAGTGTCAGATGATATGCGCGCGAAAGCTGTCGAATTTTCAAAGGAAGGAAAAACTCCTCTGTTCTTTGCCGCAGATGACAGGCTTTGCGGTATCATAGCCGTTGCGGATACTATAAAGGAGGACAGTCCGGAAGCTGTCAGACAGCTTAAAAATATGGGTATCAGAGTTGTTATGCTCACCGGTGACAACGAGCAGACTGCCAATGCCATTGGAAAGCAGGCGGGAGTGGACGAAGTCATCGCAGGTGTGCTTCCGGATGGTAAGGAAGCTGTCATAAGGAAGCTAAAAAAACAGGGCAGGGTAGCCATGGTTGGTGACGGAATCAATGATGCACCGGCGCTCACACGTGCGGATATGGGAATTGCAATCGGCGCGGGAAGTGATGTGGCAATAGATGCAGCGGATGTTGTCCTGATGAAGAGCCGTCTGATAGATGTACCGGCAGCAGTGCGGTTAAGCCGTGCTACATTGACAAATATACACGAAAATCTGTTCTGGGCATTTTTCTATAATGTAATAGGTATTCCACTTGCGGCCGGTTTGTGGTATCCTTTATTAGGATGTAAGCTCAATCCGATGTTTGGAGCGGCGGCGATGAGCCTGTCGAGCTTCTGCGTTGTTACCAATGCCCTGCGGCTGAATCTGTGCAGGGTGTATGATCCTAAGCATGACAGAAAAGCAACACCAGATAGAAAAAACAAAACAGATAAACCAAATGAAAGTGAGGAAAAATCAATGACAAAGACAATGAATATCGAAGGAATGATGTGCGGCCACTGCGAGGCAAGAGTAAAGAAGGCACTCGAGGCGCTTGATGCAGTTAGTGAGGCAGCAGTAAGCCATGAGAGCGGAACTGCAGTAGTGACATTAAGCTCTGACATTTCCGATGAGAAATTAAAGGAGACTGTAGAGGCTGAGGACTACAAGGTTACATCAATTCAGTAATCAGTCAGACAGTATAACAATATGAAGAAATATATAGCATTGGTATTGGCTGCAGTGCTGGTGCTTGGGATTTTTACAGGATGTGGTAACAAGGGCAACAAAGAGACAGAATCACAGACAGATGAGAAAGCCACTGAGTCGGTGAATTCTGCAGAAAATAATACTGAGGACAGTACGCAAAGCAGTACAGAAAATCAGAATGTGGCTGATACAGAGCAGCTCACCACAGAAAACGGACAGGAGAGCTCAGTTCTTGCCTGTCCGTCAGTAAACGGTAAGCTGCATGTGGAGGGCAGCAAGCTCGTTGATCAAAATAACAACGAGGTGCAGCTTCGCGGAGTCAGCACACACGGTCTTGCGTGGTATCCACAGTATGTGACCAATGATTGCTTTGCCACGCTGAAAAGCTTTGGAGCAAACGTGGTGAGGCTCGCCATGTACACTTACGAAAGCGGTGGCTACTGCACAGATGGTGACAGGCAGCAGCTTGAGACACTTGTGCAAAACGGAGTGCAGTACGCGTTCAACAACGACATGTATGTCATCATCGACTGGCATGTGCTAAACGAGGGCAATCCAAACCGCTACAGTGATGTGGCAAAGACATTTTTTGCCAAAATGGCACAGCAGTATGCCTCATACAACAACGTGATTTACGAGATTTGCAATGAGCCGTGCAAAGGTGCGACCTGGGGAGATGTGAAGTTTTACGCCAGCGAGGTCATTCCGTCAATCAGAAGCTATGACAAGGATGCAGTCATACTGATAGGCACACCTAACTGGAGCCAGGATGTGGATGAGGCAGTCAAGGACCCTGTCACAGGCTATGATAATATCATGTATACACTGCATTTCTATGCCGCAACCCATAAGGAGGACTTGCAAAACAAGCTAAAATCGGCGGCAGACGCCGGACTGCCGATATTTGTATCAGAGTTTGGCATCTGCAGCGACGACGGAAACGGTCAGGTGGACATAGATTCCGCAAACAACTGGATCAGCCTGCTCGACAGCTACGGCATCAGCTATGTGTGCTGGAATCTGTCCAATAAGGACGAAAAATCAGCGCTTCTAACCACTGCCTGCGATAAGACAAGCGGCTTCACCTATGAGGATCTAAGCGATGAGGGCAAGTGGCTGTACGGTGTGCTCACAAGTCATGTGACACCTGTCTTGAATTAACGAAAAGCCTCAGATGCGCGAAAAGCTGCGCACCTGGCAATGCAGGGATAGAAGCATCCATGCACTCAGCCGGCATGCACATGAGGCAGATGCAGATACTTCTCTCTGGTGGCAAGTCCGCCGCGGATATGGCGCTCGGACTTGTTGATATCGAGAATGTGACGCGCTTTTGCGGCAAGCTCCGGGTCTATGCGAAGCAGCCTGTCAGCATCCGTGATATCCTTGTGCACAGTGGATTTGCTGATGCCAAACTGCTTTGCGGCCTGGCGAACCGTGGCATTGTTTTCAACTATGTAGTTGGCGATTTCCACCGCCCTTGTCTCAATATATGATTTCAAAAAATACTCCTGCATATTCTGTTGTTACAGTTTATGCAGGAGTATTTTTAATATTACACACAGGTTGTAATTCTATTTACGTTTTTCGTAATAAAAAAAATAAGAAAACGGTTTTTTAATAGTAATAATAATATCAATTTTCCGTATTGCATTGGTGCAAAAGTTGCGCTGCCTGATCATATTAAGCTCATTAAATATATTAAGTGTATTAAGTATGTTAAGCGTATGCAGCAGTTATGAGCTCAATACATTTATCGTATCCAAGCACAGAGCTGTTTAGCACTAGGTCATAATTTTTTCTGTTGCCCCACTCCTTGTCGGTAAAGTAGCGGTAATTTACAGAGCGCTTCTTATCGACATCCTTTAGCAGCTTTTTGACCTCGTCATCGCTCTTTTGGTAGAGCTTTTTTATTCTTGCAGCTTTCTCAGGCTTATTTCCCTCTATAAAAACATTCAGCACATCATCCCTGTCAGAAAGAATGTAGTCTGCGCAACGTCCCACAATAACGCATGGCTCTTTTTGCGCAATATCCTTGATGAGCTTCTGCTGAATATTGAAAATCTGGTCGGAAAGAGAAACTCCTGTGATGTCGCGCCCCACAAATGCATATGAAAAAATACTTCCGGCAGGTGCATATTCGCCCTGGTTTGCGACAATCTGCTCAGAGATACCGAGCTCCTTTGCCACATGCTCAATTATTTTTTTATCGTAAAACTCAATGCCGCATTTTTGAGCAATCTGCTCGCCGATAAAGCGACCGCCACTGCCAAACTCTCGGCTTATAGTGATTATTTTAAAACTCATGATGAAACCTCCCAGCCTATAAAAGTGTTTATAACTCATTATAACGTAATTGCACATAAAATCAAAACAGAAATTTAACAAAATCGCTTGCAGATAAGCACTCCGTAATCTATAATGACATAAGAAAACATGTTGCTTTTACGTAATCAATGAGATGGCAGCAGATAACATATGTTATGTTTTGTTATTGTTTACACCACAGTGTGGCAAACAGCAATTACGTGACATTTCAAAGATTGTAAAACAGCAGCATAGCGAATAAACAATTAGGAGGAAAACATGGATCAGGAAAAGGTCATAGTCATAGACTTTGGTGGTCAGTACAATCAGCTTGTTGCGCGCCGTGTCCGCGAGTGCAACGTGTACTGTGAGATTTACTCATATAAAATAGACATTGAGAAAATCAAAGAAATGAATCCAAAGGGCATCATCCTTACAGGAGGTCCAAACAGCTGTTATGAAGAGAATTCTCCATCATACCAGAAAGAGCTGTTTGAGATGGGAATACCGGTGCTTGGCATCTGCTACGGTGCACAGCTTATGATGCATAAATTAGGCGGAAAGGTAATCACACCTGAGGTTGGAGAGTATGGAAAGACAGAAATCACATATTCTGCAAACGGCGTGATGTTCAAGGATCTGCCATCAGAATCAGTATGCTGGATGAGTCATTTCGACAGAATTGCAGAGGCTGCACCGGGCTTTGAGGTAGTTGCGCACACTGCAGACTGTCCAATAGCCGCAACACAGAATGTTGAGAAGAAATTATATGCAGTACAGTTCCATCCGGAGGTACTTCACACCAAGAACGGAACACAGATGATTTACAATTTCGTCCGTGGCGTATGTGGATGTGCAGGCACATGGAAGATGGATTCATTCGTCAAAAACACAATCGAAGAAATCAGAGAGCAGGTCGGTGACGGCAAAGTGCTCCTTGCACTTTCGGGTGGAGTAGATTCATCAGTGCTCGCAGCACTCCTTGCCAAGGCAATCGGCAAGCAGCTCACCTGCGTATTCGTAGACCACGGACTTCTCCGTAAGAACGAGGGCGATGAGGTAGAGGGCGTATTCGGCAAAGGCGGTTCGTTCGACATCAACTTTGTCCGCGTCAACGCACAGGAGCGCTACTACAGCAAGCTTGCAGGCGTCACAGAGCCTGAGCGCAAGCGTAAAATCATCGGTGAGGAATTTATCCGTGTATTCGAGGAAGAAGCTAAGAAAATCGGAAAGGTTGACTTCCTTGCGCAGGGAACCATCTATCCGGACGTAGTGGAGAGTGGACTCGGCGGAGAATCTGCAGTCATCAAATCACACCACAACGTAGGAGGTCTCCCGGAGCATGTCGATTTCAAGGACATCGTGGAGCCACTCAGAAACCTCTTCAAGGACGAGGTCCGCAAGGTCGGACTGGAGCTCGGATTACCTGACTATCTCGTATTCCGTCAGCCATTCCCAGGCCCGGGCCTTGGAATCCGTATCATCGGCGAAGTTACAGCCGAAAAGGTACGCATTGTCCAGGATGCAGACTGGATTTACAGAAGCGAAGTGGAAAAGGCAGCAAAAGAGTACAAAGAGGCCCACGGCGAGGAACCATCATGGATGCCAAACCAGTACTTTGCAGCCCTTACCAACATGCGTTCAGTAGGTGTCATGGGTGATGAGAGAACATATGATTATGCCGTTGCAGTCCGTGCAGTCCGCACCGTGGACTTCATGACAGCCGAAGCAGCCGAGATACCGTTTGAGGTACTTCAGACAGTGATGAGCAGAATTATAAATGAGGTAAAGGGAGTCAATAGAGTATTCTATGATTTGACCAGTAAGCCACCGGGAACTATTGAGTTTGAATAACGGACATTTGAGCCACAAAGCCTTATTTTATAAGGAAAGTGGCTCTTTTATTTTGCTCCGTGATGTTAATGTGATGTTGAAAAATGACACCATTATTCTCCCTATGCATATTATACTGGATTGAAAATTGTCGTGATGTGTGATAAAATGACAGCCATGGAACCCACGACAGGGGGTGGTAGCCTCCCGAGCCAATGGACCGGTTTTCCGGAATACATAGGAAGGGAGGTGGCGCCGATGACAGCTTATGAGATCATTTCGATTTTCATTGGGATATTAGCTCTGCTGATGTCCTTTGGCAGCTTAGTTATTGCGTTGCTTGCCTTTCTCGACAAGAGAAACAAGCGAAAATAAAAATGCCCGCCCTGTTGGCACCAGGACGGGCGTCTCTTAATTAAGAGAAAAGCTCGGTTCGGGAAACTCCACCTTTTGGAGTGGGGCTCCTGAGAGGCATCTGTTACCGCAGATGCCTTTCTTTATGCTTAATATATCACAATCAGCGGATGATTTCAACTTCATTTTACTGGTTCCGGAACTGATTCAGCCGGTCCGCAAGCTTCTGATCCTTATCAGGATAAAGATGTGAGTACGTGTCAAGAGTAGTCTTTACGGATTCATGACCAAGCCGGTCTGCAATTTCCAGAGCAGAGAACCCAAGCTCTATGAGCATACTTGCGTGGGAATGCCGCAGATCATGCACTCTGATCGGCTTCAGACCTACCCTTTCAGACACTCTTTTCATTTCCTTTTCCAGAGCAGTCTTCTGGAAGTAGAATATCCGATCACCCTTTTCAATCCCATACAGCTTTGAAATGTATTCCTGGATATCGTCATACAGGAAATCTGGAATGGAGATACACCTTTTGGATTTTGGTGTCTTCGGTTTCAGAAATATCTCTTTCCCCTTTACCTTTGCATAGTTTTTGTTTATGTCTATCCTCTTGGATGGAAGAATATCCGCTGGTGTCAGTGCGAGCAGCTCTCCGGAACGCATACCGGTATAGAACAGGATATCAAAAGCCAGCTTCATGGATGATTTGCTGATAGCCTTGGAAAATTTCTCGTACTCAGCCTGTGTCCAGATATTCATTTCGTCAGCATTGCTTTTTCCCATACTGCCTGCGGCCTTGCAGGGATTGAGGGCGAGGTGGTAGTGCGAGACAGCATAATTCATAATAGCGGACATCTGATTGTTTACAGTTTTCAGATATGTTTGGGAGAAAGGCTTATCGTCTCTGTCCCGGAATGAGATAAGCTCATTCTGCCATTTGCGTATCTTGATCGTATCAATGTCGCACACTTTCTGCCTTCCGAAGTAAGGGAGTAGCTTTGTATCTATGATAAACCGCTTATTCTCCATTGTGGTAGGTTTGAGGCGGTGTTCCATATCCTCGAGATAATTGGTAACAAGCGAGGAGAACAGTATGTCGCTAGTAGCATTCTGCTGATCCATGAAAGTACGTTCATATTCTTTTGCTTCACGCTGCGTAGAGAAGCCCCTTTTGCAGATATGCTTCTTCTCTCCAGTCCAATCGGTATAGTAGAAGTTGGCATACCACATCGTTTTTCCATTTTTCAGAGTATATTTATATGCTGGCATGCCGCACCCCTTTCCATTCTTTGCAGATTATTTATCCTCCGAAGTGAAATTCTTTCTTATACTTCGGTTTTTCGTATTCTATGCCTTTGTAATGATAGTATGACCGTTCCATAGCCTCTAGAGTGAGCAGATCAATCTCTCTGGCAGAGAGGATTCCGTCATTCTTCCTGTGTGTCCGGATCCGGTAGAATTCGGACCGGGATTCCTCGTCGAGCTTGGCCAGCCTTTCTTCAATCTCTTTTTCAAACTCCGGATCGTAGATATTATCATCCGCCTCAGCCTGACGTTTGAGCTTGGCACGAACCTGTGCTTCCAGTTCTATAAGGGATTCAGCCCCTTTCTTCTGCTGGGACTTCCTGTATTCTCTCTCCAGATCGCTTATCTTTTGTGAGGTTTCGTCTGCGTTATACATAAATAGATTCCTCCTCATTTCCTTTTTTATTAACAACGACAGATGTGCCATTTACTGATACACCTATCATATCTCTGCTTAGAGTAATCATTTCATATGAGATTCCGATAATGGCATTTCCGCCTTTTGAAACGGATTCTTTTATCATGCTATCAAGTGCATTCTTTTTGGCCTGCTTAATTTTATCTGAATAAGCTTCTGATTCTACACCAAATAAATCTGAAATATTGGATTCCATTGTTGAAAACCATCCTGTTCCAATGACAGATTCACCAGATACAAGACCTACATACTTTTTAATAGAACAGGTTTCAAAAGAATACCCGGTGGATAACAAATGTTCTTTATACCGCAACACTTCTTCTTGCTGTAATTGCTCTTGTTTTCTTAATTGTTCTTGCTTTGCAATAGACTGCATCTCGACTCTCTTGCGTTTTTCTTCTTGCTGTGCACGCTCGTAAGCTTCGACCGTATCACTAGTTGGAACACCGCATTGAAAGCATATACCGCTCGTAAGCATTTCAGAAGTTATTTCGTGGCCACACTTTATACAATTCATACAATCTCCCTTTTCAATCTGACGACCAATCAGAAAATACTATCTTTTATGGTGACCTCGGTACCACGCGAGGTCTATTATTTTCCAACAACTTTTCTTTGATCATCCGCTGCAACAGATGATTCGTTTTCGGATTCGTATTTTTTGAGAATGTCAATCATTTGTCCGACAGCCCATCGTTTGTCTATTTTTCGCAACTGACTATAATATGAAAGAACATCTTTGTCTTCACCAGAAGGAAGGTTAAACTGATCGGTCCGTCCTAAAAGATAATCAACAGATGTATTTAGACAGTCAGCGACCAATATGAGCTGTCTTACGCTTGGAACTTCGTTTACACACCAATATTCCAGAACTTCTTTTTCTAATCCAGTAGCCATAACAATATCATCCATTGTTATATGGCGAATTTCCATTAAATCAAGCAAAGCAGAGTGGCAACTTCCGTCACTAAGGATTGCTTTGTTAAAATCTTCGGATTGGTATTCGGCAACATTTGATATACCAATAAGAAAGTCCAAAGGAACATTAAAATAGTTACAGATTTTAAGTTTCATTTGGTCATTGGGGCAGCTTTTTCCACTCTCATAAAGAGACACAGTTGATTTTACAATACCAAATATATTGCCAAACTCTTCTTGAGTAAGACCAGCAGAAGTACGCAGCATTTTGATTCTGTCGGATATGTTTGCCATGCAGACCGCCTCCTTTTGTTTAATATTTTCAAACATATTATAAGTGACACCTCCTTGAAATTAAACTGTTTTCAACAAAGTTGATAAAAATTCAACTAAGATATTGACATAAATGAGAAGTTGAAGTATTATAAACACAAGTTGAAGAAACTAAAACATGAAAGGAGAAAAGTGATGAATCTTGAACTACTAAAATCCGAGAGGAAAGCTAAGGGCTACACTCAAAAATATATGGCCGAACAGCTGGGGTTCAAAGACAGGAGCAGTTATTGCCTTATTGAGAATGGAAAATGCTCCGTAGATATAGAGTTAGCCAATCGTATCGCCTCTGTACTGGACTTATCGGAACGAAGAACATTTGAAATTTTTTTTGCTTCAAAAGTTCAAGTATCTTCAACTTAGTTAAAGTTTAGTCGAAATGGAGGAAAAAATAAATGGGAACAAACCCTACGAAAGCCGCTGACAATATCTACTGTAAATGCAGAAAAGAGGCTGCAAAATACAATGACAAGTTGAATAGCCGTGAAGGAGCGGCTGAACTTCTTGGAATTTCTGCTAGTACACTTGCTGATTATGAATTAGGTATTACAAAGATTATCCCAGCTGATGCGATTTTGAGAATGGCTGATCTTTATAATGCACCGGAACTCAGAAATCACTATTGCAAGTATAGCTGTCCTTTGGGACAGGATGTACCGCTGGTTGATACAGAAAGCTTAGACAGAATTGCTGTAAGAGCCCTTGCTTCACTCAAAAAGGTACAGGAATCAAAAGAAAATCTTTTAGATGTCGTAGCCGACGGAGTGATATCTGAGGATGAAAAACCAATTTTGCAGGACATACTTAGCAACTTGGATGAGCTGACAGCTGTATCACAAAATCTAAAAGTTTGGGTTCAAAAGAACCTGGAATAGGAGGTTTTATGGGAGCAGTAAGAACCGCACCGAGACCATTTCTGACCGTAAAGGAAGTTATGATTTTACTCGGTTGCAAAGAAGACTTTGCGTACAAGACGATGCGCAAAATCAATAAGGAATCCGAGAGCCAGGGATATATCAGCATAGGCTCTGGAAAAGTTAACAAGCATTTATTTGCGGATAAGCTGCAGATTCCGGAAGAGGATATTGAGCAGGCAATCCAGTATGTAGCTGCACAGGAGAACAGATAGGAGGTAATCATGGCATATTACAATGTCTGCCCTGATTGTGGAAGCAATCTTGATCCGGGAGAAAGGTGCGATTGCCAGAACATTAGGGCAAAGGAACAGGAGAAGAACAGGCTGTTTTTTAGCCAGATGTTGAGAACAGAAAAGAACAGCGGTCAGATGTCGTTTGCATTCGAACATCCGGGAGGAGGTGCGATAGGAGCATGAGAAATAAGTGCCTATTTGCATTGGGATTGGTATTTGCCATGTCCCTGACTTCAATTGTCGCATTTGCTTTCAGCTTTACCGGAGAGCCGGACGTGAAGAACGATCAACAACAGATTGTTGTAGTGAATCCTGCGACAGAGAGTGAGGAAACGACCTCAGAGCAGACAGTTTCGGCAGAAACAGAGGACACAACAGCAACCTTACAGTCGGCTGGCAGTTCATTGAGTGGAAGCATGGACTGGGATGCGGAAGATGCTTATATGCTTGCCAAGATTGCAATGGCAGAAGCGGAATCTGAGGACACCGAGGGCAAAGCTCTTGTAATGCTGGTGGTGCTGAACAGAGTTTGGAGCGACGAGTTTCCAGACACGATTGCAGGAGTTATCTTCCAAGACGGACAGTTCAGTCCAATCAGCAACGGCCGGTATGACGAGGTCAAACCGGATGCCGACTGTTACAGAGCATTACAGCTTATCCAGATTGACGGATGGGATGAAAGCCGGGGAGCGACTTACTTCGAGAGCAAGAGCGAATCCAACTGGCACAGCGAGCATCTGACCTTTCTATTCCAGCATGGGAAACATTATTTTTACAAGGAGTGATGAAGAGTGAAGAGAGACTTGATAGCGGTTATTTGGTCATTGCTCGTAACCGGAGCAATAAGCAAATGGGCTTTCCACGTTGCGTATCTGGAAAGAGGGTACAAGGCAGTAGGCGGTGAGTACCTTGTGATACTGGTGGCTTATGTAGCTGCATGGAAAGCAATTAACTATTTATTTGATTCGTTGGAGGAATTGGAAAGTGAAAGAAATCGTAGAAAAAAGAGAAGTAGAAGAACTGCTTGGATGCGAGATTACAGATGAACAGTTTGAGCAGGCATTAAAGTATGCCAGACATAAGCAGGAGTACATATATCAGCGAGAACAGAGAAAGGTCGTGTTACAGCACTGGTATCTCGTTAAACTGACAGAAGAATATGTGAGAAATCTTGCTTTTTCAAAATTCACAATGGATTTATGCAGTGCACTGAGAGATATGGAAAAAGAGTGCTCGGACAAAGTCCGGAACACCCTCGTAAGCAACCATATTGTATCACAGCCATCTGCTTAAAATCAATAAAATTATACTATATGGAGGTACAATATGGAAAACAATTCTAACGCTATTGCTGAAATTCAGAAAAAGTATGCCGGATGCAATTTGCTTATGCCGGCCGCAACGGAAGTTCAGCTCAATCCTTTTTACAAGATTACGGTTATGGAAGTGACTGCAGATCTTTCTGAAAATTCTGGAGATATTTTTAAGGTCGGCTCTGTTAAGACTGGAACAACACAACAGGGCAAGGACATTTGGGAAGAAACCTATTCTCCGGCAAAACCCCTTCTTATGAAAATTGCCGCGGCAGCTGGCATACAGTTTGATCCTGATCATACTTATGGAACCAAAATTGATGCCAATACATATAAAGCCAAAGCATATGGAGCTATGAGAATGCCAGATGGTACTGGTAAAACACATGCTGATGAGAAAGTTATTTGCCTCGATGATGAAGAGGCTAATTACAGAGTAGAGTTCATGGATAAGTCTATCAAAGGTATTACAGATGAAAAAGCTGCAAAGACCGCAGCTGAAATGTTCAAAGGGAATTGGATCGATGCCAAAAATAAATGGGGAAAGGCTTGCAAAGCATATGTTATCGATGATTGTGATAGGGAGAAATATATTGAGCGTTCTGTTCTTGTAAATATGACATTGCTCCGTAAAACAGCTGCCGCAAAAGCCATGACAGGTGCAATTCTTCGTGTAATCAGAGCTCTAACAGGCATGAAAGGGCAGTATACCAAAAAGGAGTTGCAGAAGCCATTTGCTATTCCTCGTGTTACCTTTTCTCCTGATTATACAGATCCGGAAGTGAGAAAAGCAATGCTGTCTCAGGGAATGAATTCTATAGGATCTTTATTTGGAGCCGCTCCAACTATTGCAGCTATTCCGGACGCTTTAACTGGTAGGGAAAGAGAGGAATTCAATCCAGAAGAATTTGCTGATAATCCTGCATTTGCATCTGATGAAGCTATGGTAGAGGAGAATGCAGGAGGCGAACAGAACTGGTTTGATGAAACACCACAGCAGAATTCGGAGTCAGAAGCAAATGAACAGACAGGATACATCTGTGACGAATGTGGCGCTCAGATTTCCGACAAAGTATATTCCTACTCTATTAATAAATTTGGCAAGCCATTGTGTGTAAGATGCCAGAGAGGAGCCCACTAATGAAGATTATAAAAATAACCACTGAAAATGAAATTACAACACTTGAATTTCCAGAGGGAGATATTACTTCGGTAAATAAGCGGTTATATGAAATGATTGGACCGAAATGTGAATTGATGGAGCATGTGATGCCGTCTCGACTTTATAAGATTTTAGGAGCGTCTAACAGACCTAAGAAAGAGAAAGGAAGCTGCACAAGCATTCTGATGGATGAGGAAGCATACTATCACGATCTGGAAGTGAATGTGGTAGGAAGTTGGCTTTATGAAAGCGATTTGCACGGAAACCCGATTTTGGGAAACATTTTGGTCATTGGAGAATACTGGGGTGGAGATGGAGTTGAATTCTGCGGAATGTCAGATGAACAATACAACTTATTATATCCACAACTTGAAGAACTTACGAAGAAAGCGAGGGAATACAGATGAAAATATTACATACTGCAGATTGGCATATTGGTTCATTTAAGGGACCAGAAAAGGAGGGGGTAAATCTCCGTTCTGAGGATACAATGAAGTGTCTGCGTAGTTTGGTTGAAACAGCTGAAAAAGAAAATCCGGACTTAGTACTTGTATCCGGTGACATTTTCCACCAGGCAGAAATTTGGCAGGGCAGAAGCCATAAGGAAGTATTACAGGCAAGAGAAATTATCCTTGCTCTTTCCAGAGCGGCAGGACAGGTCATTGTAATGAGAGGTACTCCAAATCATGACAGTGAGGAAGCATTTCTCGAACTAAAGGCTCACTTTGAATTCATTGATAATGTAAAGATTGTGATCACACCGGAACTTGTCAGAACATCTTATGCAGATATCGTTGCGGTTCCGGGATTTGATAAAGGTACATTCAGAGCACAGCATCCCGGAATTTCTAAAGAGGATGAAAATATCGTATTTTCTGAGGAACTTGGAAAAATCGTAGTTGGAATGAGGGCTATGTGCAGCGGAGATGTCCCTGCTATTCTCATGAGCCATTACACAGTACCTGGATGTAACACAGAAAGCGGTCAAACACAGTTCCTTACTCAATTTGAACCGGTTATCACACAGGACATGCTTTTAGCGGCAGATTATGATTTGGTTGCCCTTGGCCACATTCATAGACCTCAGATGATAAATGGACTCAGGAATGTTTACTATTCCGGAGCAGTAAATGCCATGAATTTTAATGATGAGGGGCAGGACAGAGGTTTTTGGCTGTATGAGATGAAACGGTTCTCAAATGAAAAATGGGATATCAGTGATGCATGGTTCAGAAAAACACCATACAGAGAATTTATAACATTCCATTTTACAGACACAGACATAACCGCAATCAATCTTGGACATATTGAGGAAGTTGCATTTAATTACTGGACTTACAACGGAGCTGTCGCAGATAAGATTGTCCGTGTTTTATACACCTGTTCCGCAGAGCAGAAGAAGATCTTCAACACGGCTCTTCTGGAGAAAGCATTATATGAAGCTGGGGCATTCTGGGTAGCCGGTATTGAAGCGGAAAAGATTGAATCAGCCAATAGAACGGAGCTTTCAAAGCAGGAGGATCCGGAAACAAACCTTATTCAGTACTTGCAGGAAAAACTTATTGAACCGAAGAAGATTGACAGTATTGTCGAGAAGGCAAGACCTATTATTGCAAAGGCAAAAGCAAACTCGGCAGTATCGGAATTCTTTGGGACATTCGTTCCAAAGGAAATAGAAGTCAAAAATTATCGCAATTATGTTGAGCAGTATTTCTCCTTTGAAGATATCAGCTTCTGCACAATCAATGGCAGTAATGGTTCTGGAAAATCCTCGCTCTTCATGGATGCTATTGTTGACTGTCTTTATGAAGAACCGAGAGAGGGAACTAATACAGGCTGGATAAGAAATGATGAAAAGGCACGTTCCGGATCAATCTCATTCACATTTGGTCTTGGAGATAAGATGTTCCGTGTTGTTAGGACTAGAACTAAATCCGGTAAGCCGACACTGAATCTTTCGGAACTTCTGGAAAATGAGTGGGTTGACCGTTCCAAAGAGAAAATTGCTGATACACAAAAGGAAATTATCCGCCTGCTCGGGATGGACAGTCTGACATTCAAGGCATGCGTCCTAATCATGCAGGATCAGTACGGATTATTCCTTGAAGCAGGTAAAGAAGAGCGAGTCGGAGTTCTGTCAAACCTGCTCGGACTTGGAATTTATGGAATTATGGAAGATTTAGCCAAGGATGAACTTGGAAATCTGAAAAGAGATATTGCAAAGAAAAGACAGACCATAAATATCCATTCGGCAACGATTGAAAGCTATGGAAAACCGGAAGATGAAAAGACAGAGATTGAGTTAAAACTGAATACAGTATCCGAGGACAGAAATAGTCTTGCAAAGCAGAAAGAAGATAAATCTTTACTGTTGAGGATGCAGAGGGAGGCACAGGAACGTCACGATAAGGTGCAGGCATCTGTTAATACCTTAATGCAGAAAAACGAGCAGGAAGGTCAAAATATAGCCGCTCTTGAACGCAATATTGAGAGCTGTAATGCGTTTCTAGCCGATGAAGAGGAAACCAATTTAAAGGTTGAACGTCATGATTTACTTTTGGAACAGGACAGGGAATATGCAAAAGCTGCTGTTGCCTATATGGGTAAGCATGAAGAGCTTGTGAGGATTCACGATCAGGAAATGTCTGAGGAACAAAATATAAGCAGACTGAAAACAGAACTGCAGGGAAAACAGGATGAAAAGAATGAAATGATACTGGATTCGGCTAATGATGGTGAGGTCAGACAGAAAGCAGGAGAATATGAACAGGCAAAGAAAGCCTTAGATGAAGCCTTTGATTCTGACCGAACATATAAGGCAAAGATGCAGGAACTGACGGACGTCCGATATGAGAGATCCACATTGATTGCAAAGTACAATGCGGTTCGTGAAGGTCTTGAAAACAAGCTTGCAGGATTGAAGAAACAGGCAGAGCTTCTGGACAACGTTGAGTGTGTTGACATTGAAAATGCAAAGTGCGGATTTCTTGCGGAGGCTATTTCTGCAAAGAAAATTCTGGAAGATTACCCGGATTTTGTGAAGCAGAAAGAAGAGGAGCACCAGAAGGAACTTGAGCCGTTGGATGAAAAGAAAGCGACTATAGAAGAGGAACTCTCGCAGATGGAAAATCCGGAGGGAAAAATTATTGAACTCCAGTCAAGATGCAATGAATTGAAGCCCTGGACAAAGAAGCTTGATGAAGTCGGTGTAAGAGAAAATCGAATGGCACTTATACAAGCTTCTATTGAAAATATTAAGTCAAATATAGCTGAAGCAGAAAAAAGGCTTTCTGAGACGAAATTAAAGGGCACAGAGGTGGAAAAAGAAATGCTCTCATACCAGTCACAGACAGAACAACATAAGAGCATTCAGCAGGAATTGTTTGGTCTTGAAGACTATGTGGCAAAAAGCAAAGAATATCCGGTTTATAAAGAGAGACGTTCCAATGCTCAGAGAACACTTCTTGAGGCACAGGAACGCAAAAAGGAATTTGAGAAGGAGCTTGAGGATGCAAGAAAAGAACTGGCAGCTACAGTAGGAGCGACGATGGATACAACAGCACTTACGGCAGAAGTTGCGGATATTGACAGTAAGATAGCTGATATTGATATCCAGATAACCTCATACCAGCAGAAGATTGGTTCTCTCTCCCAGAAACTGGATGAGATTAAGAAACTCAAAACTGACATTGCGGAACTTAGTAAAGATGCTGGTGTGTTATCAGTGGACATTTCAGAATATGAACTGCTAAAAGCAGCTTTCTCACAAGATGGAATACCACATCAGATTATACGCTCACTGGTTCCAAAGTTGACAGAAATTTCAAGTAGTATCCTTGGCCAGATGACTGGTGGAAAGATGGGAATTGAATTTCAGACAGAAAAAGTCATGAAGAGCAACTCCAACAAGGAAGTGGTAACACTTGATATTTTCATTGAAGAATATGGGAAATCAGTTCTTCCTTACCTTTCAAAATCTGGTGGAGAAAAAGTAAAGGCTTCACTGTCAGTAATCCTTGCGCTTGCTGAGATTAAATCTTCAACAGCAGGCATTCAGCTCGGAATGTTGTTTATTGATGAACCACCATTCCTTGACAGTGATGGAATCCAGGCATATTGCGATGCGTTGGAGACAATCCAGAGCAGATATCCTGATTTGAAGATTATGGCAATCACCCATGATCCTACAATGAAGGCACGATTCCCTCAGAGCTTGGATGTTGTGAAGACTGATGAAGGAAGCAAAGTAATCTATTAAGTAAGTATGGAGCTGTAGTTGCAGCTACAGCTCCTAAAAGGAGATAAGTATGGCAGACAACAAGACATATTATTACCTAAAGCTCAAGGAGAACTTTTTTGATAGTGAAGACATGAAGCTTCTCCAGGGCATGAAGGACGGATACTTATATAGTGACATTCTCCTTAAATTGTATTTAATCAGCCTTTCCCAAGATGGACGTTTGATGTATAGAGGCATCATTCCATATACACCGGAAATGGTTGCCACAGTTACGAGACACCAGGTGGGAACGGTGGAAAAGGCAATGGATGTTTTGGAAAAAATGGGCTTTATCGAAATCCTTGATAATGGAGCAATTTACATGCTTGATATTCAAAATTTTATTGGACAAAGCTCAACAGAGGCGGACAGAAAACGAGAGTATAGAAATCTTATTAACACTGAAAAAAAGCGGATTTGTGGTAATTCAAATGTCTCAGATGTCGGACAGATGGCAGGACAAATGTCCGAACAAAAGTCCGACAAATCTACACCAGAGTATAGAGAACAGAGTAAAGAGATAAGAGAAGAGAGTTTAGAGAGTAGAGAACAGAGTACAGAGATATTTGCAGTATCTAAAGATACTGTTAGTCGCACTGATGTGCAACGAGCGGTGGAAGAATGGAACTCACTGGCAGTCTATGGATTAAGGCCTGTAAGTAAGTTGACATCAGGAACCAAGAGAGCCAAGTGCTTGAATGCCAGAATTAAAGAATACGGCATTGATGAAGTACTAGCTGCTATTGAGAGGATAAAAAACAGCGATTTTCTCAAGGGGAACAATAAGAGTGGTTGGATGATAACGTTCGATTGGTTTGTCTTACCGAACAATTTCCCAAAGGTTCATGACGGCTACTATGAAAATTCAACACCGCAACCTCAGAACGGAGGATCACAGTCTCACGTAGAACAGTTCGCAGATTTTGCAAGGGGATGGGCCGGAGATGAATAAACAGGAATTTGCAGTAATCGCAGTTGGAATCAAGTCGGCATATCCAGCTTCCAAAATTCTGGAGGATGAAGCATCTATGAATTTCTGGTACCGAATGTTGGCAGATCTCAATGGAAAAGTCGTTGAGAATGCAGTAATGGAACACATAAGCACAAGCGTTTATCCTCCGAACATTGCAGAAATCAGAAAGCTGTGCATGGAAAGATGCAAGCCACCTGTCCTTAGTTTCGATGAAGCTTGGGGAGTTGTCCAAAAAGCAATGTCAGAATATGGATGGTATCACCCGAATGAAGCATTTGCCCTGATGGATGATCTGACAGTATCGGTGGTTAAAAACCTCGGATGGAGCAGGCTGTGCCAAAGTGAAAATCCGACAGCAGACAGAGCCAACTTCCGAGAAGCGTATGAGGCAAAGGCAAGGGAAGCGGTCAATAGCAATATGTTACCGGATTTTATATCAAATGAAAAGCTGATGCTGCAACAGCAGTATGCTCCCCGGATTGAAGCCAGAGAACCTCCTGCGATAGAACAGACTGTTGCTCCGGAAAGGAAAGAGCTGACACTACAACAGCGTGAGGAAAGAGCACGACAATTTGAAGCAGTAAGGAGGCGGTTGATGGGTGGCGGTACAAACGAATGATGAAATAAAGGGCACTGAAAAGGAATTCTTAGACCTGTTCAATCATCTGTGCTACAGCAGAACGGCATGGCAGGTATGGTCAGATCTTATGTCGGCAATGGCTTGCACGATTGCAAATGTATTTGAGACCAACCCCAAAAGGAAAGCTGACAGGGAAAAAGAATATGAGAGGTGCATCAAGGAACTGGGCGGAGATGTAGAGATACCGGCAAAGCTGTTCGCCATTGTAACGATGGCATTAGAAAACAATCCGGATCAGGATTTCCTCGGAAAGCTGTATATGCAGCTCAATCTTGGAAGTCACTGGCATGGACAATTCTTTACTCCGTATGATGTCTGCAAAATGATGTCCCTTATAACAATCGGGGACACCGTCAGAAGCAAGGCAGAGGACAGGGATTACATAGCAGTTTCGGACCCGGCATGCGGAGCAGGTGCAACGCTGATATCCGCTGCAAACACATTCAAGGAACGAGGGATAAATTATCAGGAAAAGGTTCTTTTCGTAGGACAGGACATTGACAGAGTGGTTGGCCAGATGTGCTACATTCAGCTGTCACTGCTTGGATGTGCCGGATATATCTGCATAGCCGACACGATCGTAAATCCTGTTGTAGGCTCGGTATTACAACCGGACGAACAGAAAGGACAGGAGTTCTGGTACACACCGCTCTACTACTCTAACAGGTGGCAGATGCGGATATTTATACAAAACATGAAAAGACTAATGCCTCTACCAGAGGCGGAGCAACAGAAAGAGGATGAATATGTATTCTTCTTCGATTTTGACAAAAAGGAGGAAACCTATGGGAACAAGTAGGACAGTGGTGCATTACGCATCAGGAGACAACAGAGATTATGAATTTGAGTGGAGCAAGGCAGTTTTGAAGTATCTGGAAAAGGGATATCCGGCAGAAGAAAAGAACTGCGAGCTGGAGGTCGGGAGCACGACTTACAAGGTTCTAAAAAGAGATACTGTAACCGCATTCTATGATGCAGACGGTAACACATTGTTTGATGTTACGAATGACAGGCTCAAAGAGGAATACGAGGCAATGGAAAGTCTGGATGAAACAGAGCCGAAGTCAGAGATTGGAAGAGCCATTGCAGGGATTGAGAAACAGGCATTTGACGAGGCTGTGTATATGGGGAAGACTTCCCTTGCGGATATTGTGACAGGGAATGTTCCTGATCCGACACCGGAAGAAGTGCAGAAGGCAATGGAAGAGCAGGCAGGAGCAGAGGAAGCAGAAGGTGATGAACCGGGCGATGATTCTTGCGGCCAGGATATTGAGGAAACTCACGATACTGAAACGCAGGAAGCTTCTGAAAATGGTGGAGAGGAAGAAAAAACGGATCCTGAGCCGACAGCAAAGGGCATCGATGGAGCTGTTGCAAAGCTGCAGGGAGAATTGAAAAAGGCAAAGGAAGGCTATGCCGAGCCTATCCTGTCACACATGATTGACCGGTGCAAAGAGTCGGAGACATTGGCTGATGCGGTATGCCAGACGCATAAGACCTGGGAGAAGTGCTTCAAGTACATCATGGATCAGGCACGAAAGCTCAAGAGTGGAAACTGTGCCATGGTAAAGGATTCCGTGGTCTACGAATGGGCAGAGGACTATTACAGACTGGATGATAAAGCTCTTGAAGAGAAAAAGGCTGTGGAAGCCAAGGAGAGAGAAAAGAAACAGAAAGCCGATCAGCAGAAGCGTCTGGACGGCATGAAGAAGCGTGCTGAGAAAAAGGCGGAGACAGCTGGAAAAGATAAGGCTGCCAAGGAAACTCCGAAACCGGAAGCAAAGGCGGACAAAACGAAGAAAGAGCCGGAGAAAAAAGAAGCTCCTAAGAAGAGGTCGAATGAACTTGAAGGGCAGATGGATCTGTTCTCAATGATTGGCCTGTAAGGAGGGATGTACGATGGAAAAAAGAAAGCTGTCTGCATTGCCTAGACCAGAGGCAACAGCAGAAATGGTTGAAATGGCAGATAGACTGGACGGAATGGAGCACATTGTGACTGCGGAGCTGGTTGATGATAACAAAATACTGCTTCTGAATTTCTATGAGGTGTCGAAGCTCAAAAAAGGAAAAACGGAAGCAGCATTTAGGACATTTCTGTCGAGTGATGATTATATCACGCAGGACCTGTCACAGTCAAAGGTTAAATGGCTTACAGCTGCATTTGATAATATGCAGGGTTTCCGGCTGTGGGAGTACAAATGGGATCAAAAAACATGGAAAAGCGAACACATTCCAAAGGTGTTTATCTGGACAGCAGAGGACAAGGGCATCATGGAGAACTTTTTCAAGGCCTACCGCAAAGAAACTGACGAGAACGTATGGAATGCTATTGACAGATTCCAGGACAAGGTCAAGGCAGAACGACTGGCAGAGAAGCACAGAAAAGTCCTTGCGCCGATTGATCTGCGGATGGAGCCGATAGGAGTGCCTTCACAGGATTTTACTGACTGGGTATGGGAGCAGGGCATGAGTTTCAGCCGGTACGGAATTTATAAAGAGACATCCAAGGGAAAGGCTGAATTTGAGTGTACGCACTGCCAGAAGACAGGAATCGTTGACCGGAGCAGGATAAGACTTCGGAACAATGAAAAGGGGGAATGTCCTTTCTGTGGAAGCAGAGTGACATATAAGGCAAGAGGAAAAATGCCATGCCAGATAGCAGATGAAAGATGGTTCATATATGTGGATCGGCAGGAGGAAGGTTTCTTACTCCGGTACTTCAAAGCATGGAGACACATAAAGAATGACGCAATGATAACAGGCAGCATATGTAAGAAACGCATTGAAGAAACCATGCATGAGTATAGCCGCTGTTTTTGCACATTCTTCGGCGAAAAGCTGATGAAGGAAAGCTATGAATGGGGAGTGTACCACCAGAGGGGGAATTCGCGCTGGATTCCAGACGAGGGAAATATCGCATGCATGGAGTGTATCTTATATCCCGGAAATCTTCCAGAGGCATGGGAACACACACCTATGAAGTATTCCGCACTGGAAATTCTGGCACAGAACATGCCGACCACGGCTTTCAGATACGAGGATGCCATTGATATTTATCTGAAATTTCCGAAGCTTGAGTGGTTCTGCAAAATGGGCTTGAACCAGTTGGCGAAGGATGTGGTAAAAGGCTACAACTACAGCGGGAACATGACGGGCAAGGTCAATTATAAGGCTGACACCATCTATGAAATCTTAGGGCTGAATAAGGTCAATACGAGGACGCTACAGGCAATAGACGGCAATCATTACGAACTCCGCCTGTTGCAGGTAGCACAGCAGCTTGGTATCCAGATGAAGCCGGAGCAGTTAAAGGAATTTTACGAAACCTTTGAATGCAACACAGATCTTCTGAAGGAGAAGAACAGAAAGGTATCGCTCCATAAGCTCTGCCGGTACATAGACAGGGAGAGTGAGAGATACCCGATCGGAGAAAAGAATACCTGCATGTGGGGCTATTCCTACAACAGGTATAAAGAGAGAACGGATCCGCGAATAGAGAGAAAACAGAATATGGCACATGACTGGCTTGAATATATAGGGTGGTGCCGGGAACTGAAATACGACCTAGATAACAAGTTTATCTACATGCCAAACAATTTCAAAAAGGTGCATGACAGGGTGGCGGGAGAGTATAAGGCATTGCAGGATAAGAAAGCTGCAGCTGAAAAGTTACGCAGGGAGAAGCTGGCCGCCAAGAGGATGGAACAGACGAAGAAAGCAATGGAGGAGATATTCAGTAAGAATGATGGAGTGGATGCTTTCCAGATAAAAGGAAAGGGGCTGATCCTTGTAGTGCCGCAGAACGGGGATGAAATCCGCAAGGAAGGAGAAGCTCTTCATCACTGTGTAGGAGGTTACGTTGAGAGAGTGGCAAAAGGAGAAACGAACATCTTCTTTGTCAGAAAGGCAGATCATCCAGAGCAATCTTATTTCACGATGGAATGGAAAAATAACAAGGTCGTACAGTGCAGAGGTAAAAGCAACTGTGGGATGCCACCGGATGTGAAAGCCTTTGTGCAGGTGTTCGAGAAGAAAATGCAGGATGCAATCCAGAAAGGAGATACAAATGGCAAAAAGAAACAGAATTTACAGTCTGCGTAAGGGTTCAGTCCAGTGGAATGAAGAGGACAGGCTTTCATTATGCGGAATGCTGATCAAAGCAGGATATGCGGCACGTATCGGCAGAGGAATGATTCCCGGAACAGAAGGCAGGAAGACAGCACAGTATGAATACTTTGTTGAGTATTGGGAGGAAGGAGATGATACAAATGCTGGGACAGGTAACTAATTTAATAATGCCAAAGTTTATTGCGAGAAAGCCAAAGATTAAGCATGGGACATACAACAAGTATGGATTCGCTATTACGCTTCATCAGTATTGTATCTGTCCTAGATGCAACCATATTCTCAATGCCGGTCCAGATTATCAGCCGGATTATTGTAGCAAGTGCGGACAGCATGTTAATTGTTCAGATATTCCATGGGAAGAGGAAGTCCAGCTTGGATATGTCAGAAAGGAGGAACGTTGTGAATAAATCAAAAATTGAGTGGTGTGATCACACATGGAATCCTATTACGGGATGCAATCATGGATGCCATTACTGCTATGCAAGAACTATGACAGCCAGATTTAGCGGAGACGTAAGGCTCAATAAGATGTGTAAGGCGGATTATTCGACGCAGACTGGACCGGACGGAAGCACTTTATATGTTTTGGATAAGCCGATGTTGAGTGAGACAGGGCATCCGCTGGTATATCCATTCGGATTCGAGCCGACCTTTCACAGATATCGCATGGATACGATCGGCAAACTGAAAATGGGTAACAACATTTTTGTGGGAGCTATGGCTGATGTATTCGGAGAGTGGGTGCCGGATGAATGGATAGAGGAAATCTTCAATGTGTGTCTGGAGCATGCCGAGCACAATTATCTGTTTCTGACAAAGAACCCGGAACGATACATGAAGCTGGCGAATGCCGGGAAGCTGCCACAGCAGGACAATTTCTGGTATGGCACGACAGTAACGAGACCAAATCAGGAATACGCATGGTTTGAATCCGGCACTTATAACTGGTTTTTGAGTATCGAACCGATACTTGAGGATTTCGGCAAGTTTGGGGCAATGGTGAAAACGGCACCGCCATGGATTATTGTCGGAGCACAGACAGGGCGGTCAAAGAATAAGGTCATTCCAGAGTTTGAGTGGATTAAGAATCTGGTGCTTACTGCAGATACGTTTGGAATACCAATTTTTATGAAAGACAGCCTGATTCCGATTGTTGGAGAAAAGAATATGCGGAGGGATTTTCCGAAGCAGCTCCTTGAAAAGTCGATCAGTGAGAAAATGCAGAACAAGCTCTATGAAGCGTGCTCTGAGTGCGGGAAAGTGCTTCGCAAGAACCAGATGGTTGCATTGATGGCAAGATCAAAAAGAGGTACACCAGCTAAACAGTATGCCTACCTGTGCAGGGCATGCTTTGAGAACAGTTGTAAAAATATGGGGGTTGAACTCCCAAAACTTGACTATATGGAGGATTAAAAGATGAGTAACAATGCAGAAAACAGATTTGAAAATAACGCAGTAGTATTAGCAGGAGAAGTTGCAGGAACACCGGTATACAGCCACGAGGTGTACGGAGAAGGATTTTATGTTTTTGACATGAACATTCCGAGAGAAAGCGGAAACATTGATACAGTGCCGGTTATGGTTTCAGAAAGAATGTGCAATATTGAAGACATTAAGGTGGGAAAATTGTATGAGGTTGTCGGTCAGTTCCGCTCTTATAACAGACATGAAGAGAAAAAGAACCGCCTGATACTCTCTGTGTTTGCCGTAGAATTGAATCCAGTAACTGAAGGTGAATTTATTGGAGAAAACCATATTGATCTTGATGGATACGTTTGCAAAGAACCAATTTATAGAAAGACTCCACTTGGCAGGGAAATTGCAGATTTGCTCATTGCTGTGAACAGAGCTTATGGAAAGTCAGATTACATTCCTTGTATTACATGGGGCAGAAATGCGAGATTTGCATCAACATTAGAGGTTGGACAGAGAGTGCAGCTGCAGGGAAGAATCCAGAGCCGTGAATATGTAAAGAAAATTAGTGAGGATAGTTCGGAGCGACACACAGCTTATGAGTTATCAGCCAGTCGGATTGTACTGAGTATGTAATATGTGGTGCCGGAACAGCGAGGGCTATAAAGATTACACTGCTGGTATTGCAATATCGCATGCCAGCAGGAACGAATGAAAGGAGCGGAATATGGCAAAGAAAAGAAGCTGCCGCAGAACGGTAGATGAAGATAAAATCCACGAGAAGGCGGTTAAAATTCGCAAAATGACAGACGAGCAGTTGGTTCATTATGTGGAGGACAGAGTAGAGAAAGCAAGGAGTGAGGGTTTCCATCGTGGGAAAGAAGCTGCTCCTGCCAAGCCTGCGGTAAATATTGCTGCGATTATCGGAGAAATCGGCAGTGTAAAGGGCATTGGCACCACAAAGCTTGCGGACATAAAGGCGATTCTGAAAAAGCACCTGGGGGATTCAAATGGTTAGGGCATTTACGGTACCGGGGGAACCAAAGGGAAAAGGACGTCCGAGGTTTAATCCCATGAATCCCACGGCACATCCAAGGACACCGGAAGCCACGCTGGTGTATGAGAACCTGATCGGATGGGAGTACCGGAGGCAGTGCAAGGGCGGTTTTCCGGAAAAGGTTCCTGTGAGGATGCAGATCAAGGCATATTACACCATTCCGGCCAGTGCAAGCAAGAAAAGAAAACAGATGATGGCAAACGGAGAGGAACGTCCAACCAAGAAACCGGATATCGATAATGTTGTCAAGGTATATGCAGATGCACTGAACCATCTGGCATACCATGACGATTCGCAGGTGGTGAGCATTACCTGTGAGAAATATTATTCAGAGGAACCAAGGGTAGAAGTTATTTTGAGTGATACGGAGGAAGAATTATGAGGATCAATAAAAGTGAGCTGTCAAAGAAAATAGGACAGCTGAAAGGAATAGTACCATCAAGGACCACGATTGAGGCATTGAAAGGAGTTTTATGTTCGGACGGGTATTTAATCGCCTCGGACACAAATCTGACCGTTAAGGCGAAATTAGAGGGCATGGAGGAAGAAACAGAACCATTCATCATCCATGCAAAAGCCTTTGATTTCATCAGCAGCCTTCCGGATGGGGAACTTGAAGTCAGCGTGAGTAAAGGAAACCTTGTTATCAAGACAGGCAAAATCAAGAACCAGTTCAAAACTCTGGGTGCAGAGTTGTTTGCCTACACAAAGAGCATTGATACAGACAAAGAGCCTGCCAAGATACCGGCATTAAAGCTGAAAAAGGCAATCGACCATGTAATTTATGCGGTTGCTGTAAACGGATCCAATCAGCAGATGCTTGGCATGTATCTTGAATGCATGGATGGAAAGCTGAATTTTGTCGGTCTGGACGGACACAGGATTGCCTGGGACTGCATCGATTACGAGGGCGAGTTTCAGATTATCGTTCCGAGAGCAGCTATGGAGAATGTAAAGAAGATGGACTTCGAGGGTGATGTCTCTATCTACCATGACGGAAATGGAGCATTATTCAAGTCGGAGGAATATGAGGTCTACACCAGAATTATCCAGGGCGAATACTTCAAGTACAAGAAAATGTTCATGAGTGGGGAAATGTTCACAATCATTGACCGCAGGGTGTTAATGGAAGCTATCAATCGTGCAAGGCTTTGCGGCTCGGCAGAGGACAAGGCACCTGTAATCATGGACATGAGCGGAGACACCATTGGACTTACATACAGAAGCACCATGGCAGACTTTCACGAGGAGATTCCGGTAATCGAACCATTTGAGAAAGATTTGAAGATCGCCTTTGATCCGAGGCTTATGATGGACAGCCTCAAGGCTTTTGAATGTGACACAGTAACGTTGGAACTTACCTCGGCCAAACTGCCTGCTCTTATTAAGGCAGATGATAGCGATATGACAGCCCTGGTACTTCCGGTAAATTTCAAGGAGGCATAAATGGCAGGATTTACAGATGCAATGGCAATAGACGGAAAAGCAGTGGTAAGAAAAATACGCAATGGAAAGAGCCTGCGGAAAGGCGGAGCAGTTGATCTGGAGCAGTGTGATATTAAAATCACATCAACTGTGCAGGGCGGTATCGTCACATTGGAGATACCAGAGAAGAATCTGCTGATCACATGCAGATTACAGGATGTGCTGGCAGTCATATCAGCCGCCAATAAGGCATATCTGGAACAGCAATCAGGCACCAAGTTACCTCATGGTCAGGAATAATGTATATCACGAAATAAAACAGGGCGGTCGTGGTGCACCGCCCGGAAAGGAGAGTAATGGATCCGGAGGAAATGTGTGGAAGCTGCATTCATGTGAATTACTGCATGGGTGCATACCGCAAAGACCATTGGTGCGGCAATCACACCGGCCATGAAAGAAAATATGAAGTGTCCTAAATGTGGAAGAGATACAGAATGGCTAAGAGCCTTGTCGAGAGTGGACAACAAGACAATGATATGTGATGAGTGTGGAACAAAGGAGGCTCTGGACGCAATGGGGCTGACGGAGGGAAGTTCCGTAAGGAAATCCATACTCGCATGCGTTGGCAGAGGTTCTACACCACAGGAGAGAGTTAGAGCAAATGTGCAGGCAACCGGTAATAAGTGGGCAATGGAGAACTTTAGAGATACACATAATTAAGATTTAGTGGAGGTAGTAATCATGAGTACAGGAAGAAAAATATTTGCAACAGCACAAATTGTTAACGGAAAAATTGTTATTGATTTGGGAGATACCGCAAATTATATGACAGTCAAAGGAAGCGATGGAATCATTTTTATCGTAGAGCGTAATTCAAAAGAGTTTGTTGAAGTTAAAGACAAAAGATATGAAAATTAGAATTTAAGGAAGGTAGAAAAATGGAGAGACTGACAGTTAAATATATAAACACTTTAAGAACTGGGGTTTCTGTTTTGTCAGCTATAAACAAGTTGACAGATTATGAAAATAAAGAGGAAAAAGGATTACTGTTAAAATTGCCATGTAATATCGGAGATACAGTATATGCATATTGTGATGAATTTGGAATTTTGACATATACAGTAAATTACATAATCATAGATGAACATAAACATATCACATATCAGTGCAGTGCTTATTCTGAACCTATTGGAGATTGTCAGAGTGAATGCCTCGATGAAATCGAACCAGATATTGCAGATTTTGGTAAAACAGTATTCTTGACGCGAGAGCAAGCAGAGCTGATTTTAGGAAAGCAATTAAACTGAACATATTTAGAATTAGTGGAGGTAAAAAGATGAAATATATTATTGAGATAACAGAGAATGGTGTAAATGAAGCATTAGAGGTAGATGGAAACTTATATAAAAAAGAGTGGGAGAGAGAGGAAAACGGTCTTTTTAGATGTAAACAAAAAAACTTTGCAGATCAAATGGAAAATGATGGATACGATAACGAACCATTGCTTGACAAAATAGACGAGGTTTTTGACAGTTTTCTTGCCAGTTCTGTAGATGACATAAGAGACTATTTGGATATGTAAACTGAACTTTAGGAGGAAAGAGACATGGCAAATTTTGATGAAGATATTAAGAGAATCACAGATGAAATCCTATCGGATGGAACTGTTGACCAGATTATTAGAGAAAAGGTGACGGATGGAATAGAAAAAGCAATAGTTAGTTCATTTAATTATGGAAAGCTTGAAAAGGCGGTCAAAGAAAGAGTTGAGCAGGTTTTAGTTCCGTTTATTGAAAGCTACGACATGAGTGGATACATTGTAAAATTGGACACACTTCTTACGGAAATGGTCAATAAGTCTGTCCTTACTGACAACAAAAATTTGTTGGAAAATTTTAAGTTTATGATGGAAGAACCGCAGGAAACAGATATAAAGATATCTGATTTGTTCAAGGAATATAAGAAGTTTGTTGCCGGTAATATGGAGGTAGAGGGCCGAGAGATTGTGATAGAGGATAATGCTGAATACGAGGCGATGGATGTACATTTTGAATTCGAAGAAGAGGGTGAGAGAAGCTGGAGCTCATTCAAGTATGCAACTATTGACTTTACAGTGGATGATGAAGAACAGCAGGATAAATTAAACAGAACAGTACGTCTTTCGCACTGGACAGGGGATAGAAAAGCCGGATGGGAAATTAGAACAGACACAAATCCTGACATATATTCACTCAGGCACATGAATAAGTTTGATTTGCTTCTTGCGAAACTGCAGAGAGCGGATGCACGAATTATCATAGACGAGACTGCAGACGAGGATTTTGTTTATTCCGATACAAAGCCAGAGCCGACCTATGAATAGCCATGAACGGTCAGCTAACATTTGATAAATTTATGAATATAACAGAGGAAAAGCCACCGGAACATAAGCAAGAGAGAGTTCCGATGGTGGATCCATGTTACTACTGTTTATGCAGGTCGTGTATCAATAATGCAGAGAGCCTTACTGTTAATCCGGAAGAAGTACCATATGACTGGCACCCGTGCTTCTTTTGCGATATATGCAATAATTTTGATGGAGAGAGCCCAGAAAATATGGAAAGGGAAGAGTGCGAGGAGTATATGATAGACGATTATCACGCAAGGAAGAACAGAGAAAAACTAAGAGTTGTGAGGTGAAGTAAAATGCGAAAACCGATTCCAAAATCAGTGCGAAAGCTGGTGTACGCAAAGTATGACGGACATTGTGCGTACTGTGGCTGCAAAATTCCGGAAAAGGGATTCAATGTCGATCACCTGTATTGCCTGAGAAACTATGAGTACACAGAGGATTTTACAGGTATCGATGTGCATGATATTAAAAATTTCATGCCGGCCTGTGGCTCATGCAATCGTTATAAGGCAACCATGGATTTGGAAGAATTCCGGAAACAGCTCCAGAAGATACCGGACAGGCTGGCAAGGGATGTATGCACATATAATATTGCAGTCAGATATGGCATGGTACAGGAGAACAGAGAACCTATCAAATTCTATTTTGAGAAAATGGAGGAAACAGTGAATGAAGAGAGAAAAGCTTGAAACATACATAGGCAGACAGGTCAAGGTGCTGCTGTTTGATGGAAGAGTCTACGAGGGCTGTCTGCAGAAGACCAATACAGACGCAGTTAAGCATAATCCGAACCTATACTTGAAGCATAATTATTATGCATTGCTTGACAAGGGAGGGAACACTATGGGACCAATCTTCCGTTGCTCTCATGTTACGAGGGTTAAGGAGGTGGGCTGATGCAGGTACATAGGCTGGAAGACTACAGGATTCACAACAGACAAGGTAGGTCAAGAGGCACCGGAGGATATTACGTCAATCGCATGGGGCACAAGAAAGAAACAATGGTGTACTCGGTGTATTATGAGACCGATGCCGGAGAATTTTCTCCGGAGCAATGGCTTGAAATCATGAGAGAATGCGTAGCTGCATCCGGATCTGAGGCACTGTTACAGCGGATTATAGACCATGTAAAGGCAAGTTGTGTATGGCTGAAGAAAGATGCTGAACGTGAAGAATATGCTTTGGACATACTTGCCGGAAGGATTTACAGGCAAGGCCATGCGTGGAGTGACTTTTCGACAGAAGGTATTGCCGAAAATACAGCGTATGTCTTCGATTTCCAGGGAGAGAGTACATGATATGCGAGAAATGCGGACGAGCCTTAAAGGATGCCGAGAGCATCCAGAGAGGTTATGGACCGGTATGTTACAAGAAGATAATGCCACCTCGGTCAAAGAAAACCAGAGCAGCCAAAGGAGATTGCAGTCCTGTGGATGACTGGGATTATGAGGTGCCGGGACAAATGGAACTGAGTGATTTTATAGAAATGCCGGAAGGAGGGAATGACGATGATTAAGTATTTTTGCGATCGGTGCGGAGCGGAAATGACAAAGGAGAAAAGGCATGGTTTCGTGTCCGTAAATACCAGAGATAAAGCAGAGGGAGATCTGTTGGAGGAGAATGAGTTTGAAAGCTGGCTTTTCTGCAAGAAGTGTACGGAGGATATTCGAAGATATGTGCGTACATTGCCATTAAAACCGTCTCAAAACGAGGAAAAGCGTGATCAAAACGAGGAAAAGTGTAGCGAACCTGCTGAAAGTGAGGCAAAACCGCAGGAAACCGTATCTGAGGTGGTGGAAGATGAAAGCACGACCGGAAAGAAAAAGTATGATGTAGGCAAGATTATGGCTTTGAAAAAGGCAGGGTGGAAGGTTAAGGACATTGCAGATGAAATGAAAATGACACCACAGCAGGTTTCCAACCAGATTTATCTCTACAACAAGAAGATGCAGGAGAACGGAGCTGAGACAGAGGTACACATGAGCCGGATCGAGCCGACAAAGAGACCAAAACTTTAACAACGAATTGGAGGAATAATGCAAAATGTCAGAAATTAAATGTACAACGATAGAAAAAATTGGTATAATAAGACAAGGCGCCAACGGGTGGAACAAAGAACTCCGGTTGGTAAGCTGGAATGATGCCGATCCTAAGTATGATATCAGAGACTGGTCGCCTGATGATGAAAAAATGGGAAAAGGCATTACACTTACAGAGGAGGAAGCAAGAAACCTGTTAGGTCTTCTTGAAAAGCATTTCGGATAAAGCGGCACCAGGAACCGGAATATTTTTAGGGAGGTCTGATCAATGGATGGAAATGAAAACGCACACTCTACCCTCATAGCATTAAGTCCCGAAGATTTACACGATCTTCTTGAAAAGGCGGCTGAGGTAGGAGCAAACGCAGGCATAGACAAGTATGTCGAAGAATTGAAGAAATCGCAGAAGAAACGGGGAGACAGAAGGCTCCATAACACGAAGCTTCTGCTCCGTAATTTCCGCATGTTACAGGAGAATGCGGAAAACTCCGTATTCGGAAGGACACAGATGGAGGAGTCAGCTGCAGATATCCTCGAAAGCATGATGAACATTTACAATGATGTCCTGGTGGTGGAGAGTATTAAGAACAGTGCCACAAGAACCGGCATTATCGTAAGCCACGTCCGGACGATGTTGGAAATCTTTGAGGTATGCTGCGAGAAGTCTTCAAACGAGCTGGACAAACGGAGATATGATATCATATACGGATTATACATATCCGAGGACAAAATAAGTAGGAAAGAGCTTGCTGAGAAGTGGAATGTATCCAACGACACGACATACATTGACGAGAAAATTGCTCTCGAAAGACTGTCAGCTCTTATTTTTGGGGTGGATGGCTTGACATTACAATAAATCCCCCATTTCAAAAAAGTTTCGGTTGACGTTCAAATATATAAGTGGTAAAGTGGAATTCGTAAAATTCTAAATCGTAAAGCATCGGGCAAAAACTCGGTGCTTTTTTGTTGCTTCTTCGACTATAAAAAACCGAAGGAGGTAACAAAAATGCAAGGGATAATCGTATTGATTGTCTACGCACTCTTGATGGTGGGTGCGACAAAAGCTTTTACGAAAAGAGAAGATGGAGGCGAGAGCTTCCATGTAGGACACAGAAATATGGGAATGGTAGTATCGGCAATGAGCATTGCAGCAACCTGGATATGGGCGCCGGCTTTATTCACGTCGGCAGAGAAAGCCTACTCGAATGGCATTGCAGGGCTGTTCTGGTTTTTAGTGCCGAATATTTTATGCCTGATCCTGTTCATTCCATTTGCAAGAAAAATCCGGCGGGATATGCCGGACGGAATCACGCTTTCCGGGTATATGCACAAGAAATACAAGTCCGAGCCGGTGAAGAGAGTATATCTCTTTCAGCTCACAGCGCTTACAATCCTGTCAACTGCAGTTCAACTGTTAGCAGGAGGCAAGATACTGAGTACGGCAACGGGCTTACCATTATGGGCTATGACTATCGTACTGGCAGTCATAGCTTTTTCTTATTCGCAGATTTCCGGAATCAAGGCTTCTGTCTTTACGGACGCAATTCAGATGGTGTTCCTGCTGTTGGCATGCGCAATCTTCGTTCCATGGGCATTGAAGCTTAATGGGGGAGCAGATGCCATTCAGATTGCAGGAGCAAGCGGAGATTACGGACACCTGTTTTCAGAGAAAGGTTTGGAAGTATTTCTGGGATTTGGACTGCCTACGGCAATCGGACTGTTTGCCGGACCTTTTGGAGACCAGTGCTTCTGGCAGAGAGCTTTTTCAATCAGGAAAGACAGAATCGGACGTTCATTCGGTCTTGGAGCTGTGATGTTTGCGGTCGTTCCACTTTCAATGGGAATTCTCGGATTTATCGCAGCCGGCACAGGATTTATTCCGACAGACACAGGAATGGTAAACTTTGAGTTGATCAAGGCGATATTCCCTGCATGGGTAATCATTCCATTCATGTTCATGCTGATTTCCGGACTGCTTTCCACGGTGGATAGTAACCTATGTGCAATCGCATCACTGACAACGGATCTGAAAGCCACAGCGAGATTGAAGGATGCAGACCAGATAAAAGTATCTAAGGCATCCATGATCGCCCAGCTTATTGTTGGAATACTGATTGCAAATATTCCGGGACTGACAGTAACACACATGTTCTTGTTTTACTGCACGCTTAGAGCCACAACAATGTTGCCTACCATGCTTACTCTGATGAATGTGAGGCTTACGGCAAGCGGAGTTGTCGCAGGAGTGCTTACAGCGTTCCTTGTAGGGCTTCCTATTTTTGCCTACGGGACGATTTCCAACCTGTCAGCATATAAAACAGCTGGAAGCCTGATAACTGTCCTCTCGTCTGGAATAATCGCACTGGCTGTCTCAAAAATCCCAAAAAGAAGGGAGTGAGACGGGCATGGGAAATGAAAGACTTGGAAGAAAGCAGAAGATAAGCAATGATGCATGGCTGAATGCTATGAAGCACATAGAAGAGCTTGTCCCAAAATCAGAACTTGATGAAAGAGTGGGACAGACAGTAAAAGATATCATGGCTACAACAAATGGAAAGAAAGCTGCAGTTGCATGGAGTGGTGGCAAAGATTCCTTGGTGCTCGCAGATGTCTGCAGACAAGCAGGAATAGAGGATAGCGTCCTCGTAGTGAGTAATTTAGAGTATTCAGCATTTACAGAATGGGTGGATAGGAATAAGCCTCCTAAACTGGAGATTATAAACACAGGGCAGGATATTGAATGGCTTGTGAAACACCCGCAGATGCTGTTCCCACAGGATTCCAACACTGCGGCGCAATGGTTTCATATTGTTCAACACAGAGGACAGGCAAAGTATTATAAGGCTCATGAGCTTGATATGATCTTGCTTGGACGCAGAAGAGCTGATGGAAACTACATCGGAAAAGGGAGCAATATATATACGGACGGAAAAGGTGTCACACGTTTTAGTCCTCTGGCTGATTGGAGCCATGAAGAAGTATTGGCATATATCCATTATTACAATTTGGTAATGCCTCCAATTTATGATTGGAAAAACGGATATTTATGCGGCACCCATCCATGGGCGGCACGACAATGGACGGGATCCATCGAAAACGGATGGAAAGAGGTCTACGAGATTGAGCCGGATATAGTGAAAGAAGCTGCCAAGAAAATTCCAAGTGCAAAAGAATTTCTAAAGGGCTTGGAGTAACACACCATTTGCAGATGGTTTATACGTCACTCTCCTTCAAAATAATATTTTGGAGGAAAACATTATGAATAGCATTACTATGAAGCTTACCGATATGGTAAGACCTGAGAAAAATGTCCGCATCCATACAGAGCAACAGCTCAGAGAATTTGAGCGAAGCGTGAAGATGTTCGGGCAGATTAGACCGATTGTTGTTGATGAGAAGAATGTAATCCTCGCCGGCAACGGATTATATGAAACCCTGCTCCGTATGGGGTATGAGGAAGCATTGGTGTACCAGTACACTGATTTGACAGAGAACCAGAAGAAAAAACTTATGATTGCTGACAACAAGATATTCTCACTGGGTATCGAGAACCTTGACACGCTCAATTCTTTCTTGGAAGATCTGCAGGGGGACCTTGATATTCCTGGTTTCGATTCAGAGATACTGAAACAGATGGTATCGAATGCCGAAGAAGTGACCGAGAAACTATCGGAATATGGCACTCTTGATGAATCAGAGATACAGGCGATTAGAGACAGGGCAGAGAGAAGCCAGAAGCCCACAGAACCAAATATGCCGGATTCTGGTTCTAGTACCAATGAAAATCCACAGAATACAGCTATTACAACCACAAGTGATGCTGTCCATGAGGAGCAGGACGAAGAAACCGCCGAAGTAAAGAAATTCGTTATCTGTCCGAAGTGCGGTGAGAAGATATGGCTGTAAAGAGATGTGAGTCCAGCATCGATGTTGTAAAGGCTGCTGAAATACGGATCACAAACGTATTCAACAACGGACTGCCGGTATATATGTCCTTTTCCGGCGGGAAGGACAGCTTATGCATGGCACAGCTGATTTACAACCTTGTGCAGAGAGGAAAAATCAATCCAAGCCAGCTCGTAGTACAGTTCATAGACGAGGAAGCCATATTCCCATGCATTGAGGAGACTGTAAAGACTTGGAGAAAGAGATTTCTTCTCATGGGTGCCAGATTTGAATGGTACTGTCTGGAGGTAAAGCATTACAACTGCTTCAACGAATTATCGAATGATGAAACCTTTATCTGCTGGGATCACACAAAAGAGAATGTGTGGGTAAGAAGACCACCTGCATTTGCAATCAGGAATCATCCACTCCTCAGACCGAGGGTTGATGCGTACCAGGACTTCCTTCCGAGAACCTGCCAGAGTGGAATCACAATAACAGGAATACGGACAGCAGAGTCAGTACAGAGATTGCAGAACATTGCATCCATGATAAAGGCAGGAAAGACAATGACGAATAAGCACCAGGTCTTTCCAATCTATGACTGGACAAACAATGATGTATGGCTCTATCTGCTGAATGAGCATGTTGACATTCCGGAGATTTACCTGTTCTTATGGCAGGCAGGAACCCGAAAAGGTCAACTGAGGGTATCGCAGTTCTTTTCTGTGGATACCGCACGAAGCCTTGTGAAGATGAATGAGTATTACCCTGACCTTATGGAGAGGGTAACACGCAGAGAACCTAACGCATATCTCGCAGCACTGTATTGGGACAGCGAGATGTTCGGCAGGAGCACCGCCGCACGAAAAAACAATGAAAGCGGGCAGGAACAGAAAGACTACAAGGCAGAGCTTATAGAGATGTTCAATAACATGGACATTTATTTCACAACAAAGCATAAACGGTATGTAGCTTCCAGATACCGTAATTTCTTCATATCTGTTGCGGCAATAGCAACGGATAAGGATTACAAAGCTATTTACGAGGGGCTTATCTCCGGAGATCCTAAGCTCCGTTCTTACAGGGCACTCTACCAGAGGATATATGGCCGGTATATTACCGAGGCTAAGAGGGAGGAGGCAAAGAAGAATGGATAAGCTTATGGAGCCTTCCGCTACTCTCCAATGGGTAGACAGGACATTGGTAAAGCCGAATGATTACAATCCGAACAAGGTATCAAAGCAGAACCTTGAACTGCTCACACAATCTATTTTCACAAATGGGTGGACGCTTCCGATTGTCGTGAGACCGGATTATACGATTATTGACGGATTCCACAGATGGACTGTTGCAGGTCCGGAATGGAAGTATGTGCCACCTTCAGAAAAGGACAAGAGAACACTGTTTGAACGTCTTGGAGGAAAGGTATTGGTCGTTATCGTTGATCACAAGGACAAGGCAGGTAATATTTACGGTACCGTCACCCATAACAGGGCAAGAGGTACACATTTGCTCGAACCAATGAAGAAAATCGTCAAAGAGCTCATGGATGAGGGCAAGTCGGTAGAAGAAATCGGCAAGCAGCTCGGCATGAGACCGGAGGAAATATTCCGTTTATCAGAGTTTTCCAAGGAGGACTTCTTGAAAATGATGGTACAGGAGAAGAAAAACTTTTCCAAAGCGGAATATATAACGAAGATATAATGATAAAACGAGAAATATTCGTAATTGCGGGGGAGTGTGAGTGCTTCCCCCTTTTCGTGTACCCACGAAACAATATCAAAGCTGATGGGAGGGAGGTAAATGCCAACACCAAGAAGTCCAAACGTGGACAAGAGAAGTGATGAACGCAAGCAGGCTGAGAAAATGTATCTGGAAAGCAAAGGAAGCCTTAAACTTGTTGAAATTGCTGAAAAGCTAAAGGTACCGGCTAACAAGGTACGGAAGTGGAAGTCCATGGACGGATGGGAGGCAAAACTAAACCCAACCAAAGCTGATAATGGCAAAAAAAAACAAGTGGAGCGTTCCACTTCGGATAAAGGGAGCGTTCCACGTAAGAGAGGTGCTCCAAAGGGTAACAAGAACGCAGTGGGAGGGAGAGGTAATCCGAACGCTAAACCGCCAGATGCGACAAAGCATGGAGGGTACTCCGCTGTCTACTGGGATACATTGGATGAAGACGAGAAGAGTCTCATTGAGGATATGCCAAAGGATGAGGAAGAACTGCTGATAGAGCAGATACAGCTTTTCTCGGTCAGGGAACGAAGGATTATGAAGGCAATCAACAAATACCGCAACAGCGAAAGCCCTGTGGCATTGGCATTTTCGCAGAGGTCGGAGCGAAAGCGGGCATTTGAGAATGACGAGGATAAAGAGGAATATGCAAGAAGAATAGCAGAAAAGGTTGCTGCCGGAGAAAGACTTCCGGGCAATGAATATTCGGTATTTACCCAGACAGATAACAAAGACCAGATCATAGCAAGGCTGGAATCAGAGTTATCCAACGTACAGTCCAAGAAGACTAAGGCAATCGAGGCATTATCTAAGATGCACATTGAGCACCAGAAGCTTGATGGTGGCAATAAGGGCAATGACGTTGTAAGGATGTGGGCTGAGAAGGTGCTACAGAACAGGAGGGATTCGGATGGATGATAACCAATGGCTGAATGACTTCCTGGAGGACAGCATACCGAAATGGAAAGCTGATCCGGTAATGTTCATGAGAGAGGTTCTACTGTTTGAACCGGATGACTGGCAGATCGAGGTTGCACATGATCTGAGGGATTACCCGAGGGTATCGGTCAAGTCTGGCCAAGGTGTCGGAAAGACAGGTCTTGAGGCGGCACTGCTTCTGTGGTTCTTGGTATGTTATCCATATCCAAGAATAGTTGCGACAGCTCCGACGAAGCAGCAGCTCCATGATGTACTGTGGTCTGAGGTTGACAAGTGGATGAACAACTCTCCTTTGCTTCCTATGCTCCTTAAATGGACAAAGACCTATGTTTATATGATTGGCTATGAAAAGCGTTGGTTTGCTGTTGCTAGGACTGCTACGAAGCCAGAGAATATGCAGGGCTTCCATGAGGATAACATGCTATTCATTGTGGACGAGGCTTCCGGTGTTGCGGATCCTATCATGGAGGCAATCACAGGTACTCTTGCAGGAGAGAACAACAAGCTTCTGTTGATGGGGAACCCGACAAAGACCTCCGGAACATTCTACGACAGCCACACTGTAGACCGCTCGCTCTATAAGTGCCATACGGTCAATTCAGAGCACAGCAAGCGTACCAACAAAGAGAATATCGAAGCCATGAAGCGGAAGTACGGAGCGGATAGCAATGTTGTTCGTGTTCGTGTTTATGGAGAGTTTCCACAGCAGGAAGATGATGTATTCATCCCAATTTCGTGGTTAGAGCAGAGTTGTAAGACGGAGATATCCGAGCGGACAGCAAGGGCATTAGGCATATATACAGACGATAAAGGGCGGAAATATCCACAGGACCCGTCACTAATAGATAAGATTGAGATTGGCTGTGACGTTGCCAGATTTGGTGATGATAAGACATGCATAGGCTTCCGCATCAATGAGGTTGTGAAGATATTCAAGAAGTACAACGGGCAGGACACGACATGGACAGCCAGTAACATAGCAATCCTTTATAAACAGCTGAGGAGCAAATATAAATATACTGGTCCAATAGGTATTAAAGTGGATGATGGCGGTGTTGGCGGCGGTGTCGTTGACCAGCTTCGCAGTTATGCCAGAACAGAGCCTGCGGTATGGCAGGATTCACACCTGCTTCCAGTCAATTTCGGACAGCCTATCAGCCATCGGTATTACGTGGATTCCACAACGTACATGATGGGTGTGGTAAAGGACTTGATTGCTCCGTTTGATGAAGAGGGGCGACCGCATAAGCCGGAGGTACTGCTTCCTGATGATAACGACCTCATAGGTCAGCTGTCGTGCAGGAAGTATTCTTTTACAAGCAACTCAAAACAGAAGGTAGAAAGCAAGAAAGATATGAAGGACAGAGGGCTTACGTCTCCGGATGAAGCCGACTGCATACTGCTTGTCTGCTTGCCTATGACGTACAAGAAGAAAGGAGGGAAAAAATAATGTCTGAGGAAAAACCGGTCAGACAGGTTGGTGTCAAGATTGTGAAGGCAGATAACTTCGGGGAGACACCAACGGTTTTTGTTGAAAGCCAGAAACCGATTGAGAAGTCAGATAAAAGCGAACAGCTGAGCATGGTAAATGCTGTAAACGCATCTGAATGGATTACGCACCCTATCGACATGAGAGGGTTGAAGGAGCTGGTAGACAATTCCACCATCCTTCCGCAGTGCATAAGAGCATATAAGAGCAATATAGCAGGCTTTGGAATCAGCGTTGGATACTGCGAGGATTACGAGGAAGAAACCACAGAGATGCAGGCGGAATGGAATGCGATGGAGAGAGTCATCGACCTGCTCAATATGGACTGCATGTCGAAGGAAGTCTTCGAGAATGTGATTCGGGATAGAGAGACATTCGGAATATCATATTGCGAGGTTATCCGGGATATGAAAGGGAATGTCGTACAGCTGGAGTTTATCATTGATACTCCATCAATCGACATGACATATCCGTTAGAGCCTTATATCGAGACAGAGTTTTTCTATAAGGGCGAGAGAATGATGCGAAAGAAGAAGTTCAGAAAGTTCCGACAGAACGTAGCCGGCAGGACAGTTTACTTTAAGGAGTTTGGAGATCCGCGAATTATGGATAAGAGAACTGGAAAATATGTCACTGAGGAAGATACGGAGCCGGTCGATATTGACGATCAGGCGAATGAGATAATTGATTTCAGACTTGGCAGTATGCCTTATGGAGAAGTGCGGTGGATAGGACAGGTACTCACTGTTGACGGAAACAGGAGAGCAGAGGTTCTGAATAACGCATACTTCCGCAAGGGCAGGCACACACCATTGATGATACTGGTTAAGGGTGGAACGCTCTCTGATGATGCATTCACGAAGCTCAAAGCATACATGAATGAGATCGAAGGGGAAAAGGGACAGCATTCGTTCCTGATCCTTGAAACAGAGAACAATGAGACGGGTGCAGCGTTCCAAGACCAGAAGCAACCGGAGGTCGAAATAAAAGACCTTGCCTCAATCCTACAGAAAGATGAATTGTTCCAGGAGTATCAGGAGAATGGCAGGAAGAAAACACAGTCAGCTTTCCTGCTTCCAGATCTGTATGTCGGATACACGACAGATTTTAACAGAGCTACTGCGCAGACAGCTATGGAGGTTACTGAAAAGCAGGTATTCCAGCCGGAAAGAACATCTCTTGCGTGGGTAATCAACAACAAGCTGCTGAATGGATATGGATTCAAGCACGTTGAAGCTAGGTTTGATGAACCGGATATAACCAATCCGGACGATATCCAGAAGATACTCAATATCACAGAGAGAGCCGGAGGATTAACACCGAACCTTGCCAAGGAGTACACCTATGAAGTCCTCGGTAAAGACGGATGTGCTGACTATGATGGAAAATGGGGAGACGTTCCCCTGGCATATTCCAAAACAGTCACACAGAACCAGCTACAGGCGAATTTAGGAGCGGGAGCAGGGGAACAACTGCAAACGACCGGAAACGAGCCTACAGGTCAAAATACAAAGCCACAGGGCAACGAGAAAACGGTTACCGAGGAAGAACTTGCCATGCTTGACGGACAGATAAAGAAAGCAGAGCTGAATGATGCAGAGCTGGTTCCAATTATGAAGGAAATCAGAAACGCATTGGGAGCATACCGAGAGAGAGCTGGTGATTGATATGGCTGACAAGTCGAAGTATTACCAGATGGTGGCGGAAGCAATTATCGCTCATGCTGATCCAATCTATGATGCTATAGACAGATACTTGGCAAAGGCTGACGAAGACCTTGAGGACGAGCTGAAGGAGGAAGGCTACGCAGAGCCGAAGGATACAGTGTCGGAGATGAACTCTTTAGAGGAGGAAATCGCCGACATTCTTCATTCCCAGACTACTGCTCTTGTCACTGCTCTTAAAGCCGCAGATGGAGATTGGGATGCCGCACAGGAGAATGTCTCTGATATGATCGATGAAGACGACATAGCGGAACAGGTTACCGAAGCAGCCAATGCGATGTATGAGCTCAACATCCCGAAGCTGGCAACAGTATATATACAGGAATCAGATGGAGAGCTTGTGATAGACACTTTGCGGCAGAGAACATCTGAATGGTTCGCCTCATGGAGCGAACAGCTCGGAAATCTGATGAAAGTAAACACCCATAAGCAGATCACTGACCTTATCCAGGAAACGATAGCGAATGGGGATGATATTGCAACGCTGACACGTAAGATTATGTCCGGAGGCTGGCGAACGGAATACTACCAAGCGAAACGTGTTGCTGTAACTGAGGTACTCAGGGCACACAGTGTAGCGAAGGAGGAAGCCATTCAGCAAAGCCCGGTTGTTGATATGAAAGAGTGGCGGCATACAGGGGCGCATAAGATTAAGCCTCGCCCGAACCATGTTGCTATGGACGGACAGGTGGTGCCGAAAGACCAGCCTTTTGAAATGCAGGGAAAGGACGGCGGTGCATATTATCCTATGTTTCCTCGTGATCCGAACCTTCCGGCAGGCGAAAGCATAAACTGCCATTGTATTCACAGGGGAATCGTTAATCAGGAAACCTTGGGATTGTCTATTGACGAACGGAAGAAGATGCAGCAGGCATTCATTGACAATGACGATGGAAGCTGGGAGAAAGAGCAAAACGAGAAAGAAAAAGCTAAAGCAGGAATTGTTCCGTATGAAGCAACACAGAGCAGATCTGTTTCACAGGCAAACACCAAAGCCGCAGACAAGTGGGCGAAAACTCACTTAGGTGTCAAGAAGACGAATTATACGAAACAGGACATCAAAGCTGTTAATAGGGTAAATCGTGCTATGCAGAGACTTTACAAGGAATATCCGCAATTAAATGGCTTCATTGACGAAATCCGTTTTGTTGATAACCTTGGAACAGATGCTGCCAGAGCTGCAATCAGTAAGAAGGGTTCAGAGATAAAAACAGTTCTGAAAATATCAAGCTCTCATTTTGCAGACCAGAAAGTTATCAATAATCTGATAAAATCACAGGTTGAGGAAGGAAATTGGACACCGAAGTCCGGTGCTTATGGAATTCTGAAACATGAGATGGTTCACATGGTTACATATAAGAAAACCATAAGTATGTATGACAATCTGGATGATACATGGAAAGCCATTGATGGAGATGTGTTCTGCAAATCCATTATGGAAGATGCTATGAGTGCTTGCAATTTAAAGGTTGATCGTAGTATAATTAAGCAGAAGTTAGGTATATACGCAGCAAAACGTCCAGATGAATTTGTTGCAGAAGCCGTATCTTCCACAAAGAACACTAAGTTGGAGAAAACGGTCAAGAAGCTGTTTAAGGAAAGGACTAGTGAATAATATGTTAATTTATCCTTCGGAACTTGCAGGAAAAATTGAATATGATGAATCTGGTACCTTGGTGCCGACGTGTGAGCTTACGGAAGAGGAACAGAAAATCTTTGATGAGTTTGCCGAGGCTGACAAACGAGAATCTGAGGAAAGATTTAATACAGACTAATTATTGCGAAATTAGCATCCGAGAGGGTGCTTTTTTTATTGCCTTTTTTCGGGAGGGAGGTGGCATCGTGAGTTACAAGCAAAGGCATTCGTATCTGATGCAAAAGTTGTACATTTTCCGCTACTTGCTATGAGGAAGGAGGTGATCCTATTATCTCGGAGCTGTCCGTTAAACAGTAAATAAACCAGAAGGAGGTTTGAGAGTATGCCTAAGATTGCGAAAGCATACGCAATTACAGATGCAAAAATCAGCTTCGTATCGTTGGTTGACAAGGCTGCGAATAAAAAGCAGTTCCTGATTACTAAATCAGAGGACGGTGCCGCAAATTTCGCCACGTTTGGACGAATTTTGAAGGCAGACGCAGACAGCCACTTTGTGACCGGTATCGTGTATGAGCCCATGGTAGAGGATACACAGGGCAATTACATGACGGAGGAGGAGATTACCAAGGCTGCTTATTGGTTCGCCAAGAACGGCAATCAGGTAGACCTTCAGCACTGCTTCAAGAAGTGTGACGGAGCAGAGGTGGTTGAATCCTATGTTGCAAAATGCGATATGGAGATTGAAGGAGAAACAATCAAGAAAGGCACATGGCTCATGACCATGGAGATTACGGACTCTGATGTATGGGATTCCATTCAGAAAGGGGATATCACAGGATTCTCTATGGGTGGTGTTGGTGTCTACTCTGAGGAAGATGTAGAACTTCCGGTAGAGAAGCAGGAAGAGCCGAAAGGGCTTTTTAGAAAGCTTGCAAAGGCTATGGGCTTCGATGTCGTTGAGAAAGGTGCTGTGAAGAACAATTTCAAACGACGTGTGAAAGAGGATAACTTCTACTCTGCATGGTATGCGCTTAGAAGCTGCCTGGAAGGCAATTTCTACAATCCCGATACTGGCTCCTGGGAATGGGGATATAACTCTGACGAGGAGACCATCAAAGACGCTCTCACAGATTTCAATGATATTGTCACGCAGCTTCTTACGAGTGATGGCAGTATTGTTAAGTCATTGGAGAAGGCGGCAAAGGAAGCTCCTGCGCCTGTTGAAAAAGCAGGAAAGAGTATCAGTACCAAGAATCTAAGTGCCCTTAAAGGCATTTATGATACGCTGGGTTCATTTTTGTCTGAGTTCACTGATAATTCAGAGGGCGAAGGTGGAGACACAGTAGCAAAAAATAACGTCAAAAAGGAGGACGACGAAATGAAGCGAGAAGAAGTTCAGCAGATGGTAGGGGATGCAGTGGCAAAAGCCATGGAACCTATCACAAAACAGCTCGAAGCTATCACAAAGGGCGAGGGCGGCGAAGGAGAAGGCACACCTGCAGAACCTGAGTCTGATGTAAATGCAGACGATGTAGCTAAGATGGTGGGTGAGGCAGTTTCCAAGGCCATGGAGCCTGTTACAAAGGCAATCGAGCCGCTCTTGAAGAGCAGAGCACTTCCGGGCAACCTCAATTCTGCCGCAGGCACTGTTGAGAAGCAGGAAGCAGAACCGCACTACATGACAGGCATGTTCTAAGCTAAAAAAGAAGGAGGAAAAAATATTATGCCTACAAATCAGCAGATCATTAACAAAGCCGGTACCGCTATTCAGACCGGCAGCCTTACTCATGGACTGTTACAGCCGGAGCAGGCAAGAAAATTTATTCAGCAGACATTCGATGCAACCAACCTTGGACCTCTGGTAAGACACGTCATGAGAACATCAAAAAGCGGTGAGATTGACAAGATCGGTATCGCATCCAGAATTCTTCGTGCCAAGGTCGAAAACACAGATGATGGCTACAGAGCTGGTGTAAACACCAACGTGATCGAGTATGCCTGCAAGGCTGTTCGTTTACCTTGGGAGATTACTGAGGAAACCCTTCGTGAGAATATCGAAGGTCAGCAGTTAGAGGCAATCATTACCGACCTCATGACCACACAGCTTGGTGTTGACCTTGAGGATCTGTATCTCAATGGCGACGAGAAAGCTTCCCAGGTAAAGGAGTTTAACAGCTCAGATGCATTCGCTATCGGAGACATCGTAACCAATAACAAGAAGCTGTATAAGTTCATCAAAGCGCATACTGCAGGTGCATGGAATGCTTCCGAGGCGATTGAGATTGGAGCAGCTGCAGATGCAGACTTCTTAAAGCTCAATGATGGTTGGATTAAGCAGATCAACAGCGGCGGCCATGTATATGATGCTTCCGGTGAAAACTCCATGAAGCTGGATATCTTCTACAAGACACTCCAGAAGCTGCCTAATAAGTACAACAATGGAAAGCTTCGTTGGCTCATGTCCCCTAAGAGAGCACAGGAGTGGGAACTTTATCTGATGAATCAGGTAATCGGCAAAGGCGGAGCTGTTCCGGAGAATGTTTACACTCAGCCGGTACACATTCCTACTGTTTCCTGCCCGTCTATCAGTGATGACAAGATTGTCCTTACGGATCCGAAGAACCTTGTTGTTGTAAACACCTACGGCATGAAGATCAGAAAGACCAATGAGGGCAAAGAGGCAATCATGCAGGATAAGAGATTCTATGTATGCCACCTTGATTACGATCCGATCATCGAGGAGCTTGACGCTACTGCGATGATTACCGGCTTACCTTCTCTTGATTAAGGAGGTGCCTTATGAAACGATTATCACTTAATACCGGGCTTTCTTACTCTATAAGAGGCTTCTCCTGTGTAAAGGGGGAGCCTTTTGAAGTTGAGGACGGACTGGCAGAACAGCTTCTTGCTACCGGCAGATTTGATGAACAGCCAGTGATTGCTAATCCTGCGGAGGAATCGGATACCGATAACACGGGAACAGGCGGAGAAGACGAGGAGCCGGAAGCTCCGAAGAATGGAGCTGGCGGAGAAGACGAGGAGCCGGAAGCTCCGGAGAATGGAGCTAGCGCAGGAGCAGGAGTTGAGGACGGACTGACAGCAAGCAAGGTATCCCATATGCGTAATGCCGACCTTTTAGCTCTGGCCGAAGAGAAGAATATCAGCCTTGAAGGATGCAGCAAGCATGACGAGTATGTTGAACGTATCAATGGTGTTCTCGGACTTGTAGATTTTTCTAAGCTTGGATTAGAGTAGGAGGAACACATGCAGAGACCTTGGGTACAGCCTGCGGAGGTAAAAGAGTATTCTGAATCTGCCAAGGTGGCGGCAAGGTCTGATGTTCGACTTGCCTATGATATAGCCAGAGCAGAAAGATATGTTATTTACCATACGCATAACAGATTTGATACAGAAGAGTACGAAAAAGAGCTGCCACAGGATGTCCGGATGGCAGTTATTTTATTGGCTGAAGCTTATGCCAAGCAGGCAATTACACAGAAGGAGGGAGCGAAAAGCTCAGAGACCTTTGATGATTACTCCTACACCATGGACAATGATTCAGACATTGCCGAAAATCTGGGGCTGGCTCTGATGTTAGATGATTACATCATCCAGCCTGATAACGGCAAGGTGACAATGAAACTTAGGAAGTTATAGGAGGCGCTTATGGCATTTGAGGATTTACTGGACCATAGGTGTGATATTTATCACATGGTAAAAGGGGAAAAGGATATGGGGTTTGCAATCAAGCAGACAGGTTTCTCATATCCGAAGGTTCCGGACGTTGAAGATGTAGCGTGTCATTTCAATGTGAATGCTAATGCAGAACTTACTCAGACGGAATCAGCGAACGAATTCATATACTCTGGGAAATTACAGCTTCCGGCAGGTACGGACGTTCGTGTCAATGACAAGGTTGTTGATAAGAATACCGGACTGGCATATACAGCGGAAATGCCTCACAACATTAGAGACCATCACATTATGGTAAATATTCAGCGGAAAGGAACTGTGAAAGGGGCATTATAGTGGCTACAACTTATGTAAAGATTGACACTTCAGATCTGAAAGGATTTGTTGGAAAACTGGATAAAGCAGCTCAGGGAGAATTCAAGAAGGAATTGGTCAACTTCATGGAAGGCTTAGGGTATGAATTCCTCAGAATTGTGCAGGACGAGATCATCCGGAAACAGACAGTTGACACCAGACTACTTCTGAATAGCTTCTCAAAAGGGGAGCAGGATAACATTTTTGTGCTGAATGAGGGAAGCATGACTATAGAAGTCGGCACCAATGTGAAATACGCAGAGTATGCGGATAAAGGTCACTGGCTGAACCCCAAAGGGGTAAATACCAGGTTTGTTCCGGGATACTGGCAGGGAGAGCATTTCATCTATGAGCCGGGAGCTAAGACAGGAATGCTTTTGAAGCAGAAATGGATTGAAGGCTCACATTACTGGGGAGACGCAGTCCGCTGTATTGAGGATATGCTTCCTGGGCTCATGGAACAGAAGATGGAACAATGGTTACAACAATTTTTTATGTAGGAAGGTGAGGAAATGCTGGAATTTGAGATTGCGGCTCTTTACTACTTTGTTGCCGGCATTCTGAACCTGCCGGCATATTTTGATGAAGTGCCAGAGGATATGGAAATCCCTTGTGTATTTTATCCTTCTCCGCACCAGAAAAGCGGGGATTTCTCAACAAACACATACGCTACGACATTTACCTTATATGCGAAGGTGATGGACATTGACAATGTTTCCGCAGGAGGAAAGTGCTCGCAGATAGTACATGCAATAAGCGGGAATCGCTATAAAGTGCCGCTGGTAGATGAAAAAGGAAAACGGACAGGAAATAACTTCCGAATAGACAGCATGGAAGTGACCAAGGCGGACGAGGGTGTGTGGCAGATTGAGATTTCATGGAAGCGATACACGAGATTTAACGAGAAAGCAGCAACACTGGCAAGGGAGTTCTATTTCAATGGCACTCCTATTGCTGAGCAAATAGAAGGAGGTCAAAATGCCGAGTAGAAGACAGTCAGATGCAGATAAAAAGGTTATGGAACAGCCGACTGCAGAGAAAGTTATGGAAGAAAAGAAGTTCTCCTTAGATGAGATCAGAAAGAGTTGCATGAAGCTGTTTCATGTGACATCAAGCACTTTTGCAGGAGCAACTGCAGATCTTCCGGATGGTGAGTATTCCATCCAGGAAGTACATGAACACATTAAAGCATGGTTAGAAAAGGAGGTATAGTAAATCATGGCTGGTGGAACTTTTGAAGTAAATGTTTCAAAGAAAAGACCTGGAGATTATATTAACTTCAAGTCAAAACGTCAGCAGAGCCCTAACGGATCCACAAGAGGTACCGCACTCATTCCATTGATCGGGCTTGGATGGGGACCTGACAAGGGGATTCTGAAATTGACCTCTGCGTCTCCGGATGCGGAGGTGGCAAAGCTTGGACACAGTATCTATGACACAAACGACTTTATGCTGCTAATCAGAGAGGCATTCAAGAATGCTGTTACCGTTATTGTTTACATTATCAACAATGGAGACAAGGCAACGAAGACAGCAGGAGGAATGACCATTACGGCCGCATATGGCGGTACCAGAGGAAATGATATTGCTGTTGCATGCGTGGCAGAGGCAGGAGCTTCTACTTTCGCAGTGAGGGTATATCTTGGTGCAGACAAGGTGGAGGAGTACACAGGGCTTACCACAATCGCTGATCTGATTGCGGTAAACTCTGGTAAGTATGTTGTGTTTTCAGCAACATCCACATCCGCAAACCTTACTGCATTTGCATCCACAAATCTTGAAAGCGGAACGGACGGAGCTGTGCAGAACACCGATATCACAGCATTTTTGGATGCTTCCGAGAAGATCAAGTGGAATACAATGGCATTCCCTAAAGACGAGTCCTCACAGAAGACTGCGGTAATCACAAAGATTAAATATCTTCGTGAACAGTGTGGAAAGACTGTGCAGGCAGTACTTCCAGATGCCGAATCTGACTACGAAGGAATTATCAATGTGACAAACTCCTATGCAGTAGACGGTCAGGAGCTTACCAATGCACAGGCTTGTGCGTGGGTGGCAGGTGCGACAGCAGGAGCAGACAAGACCACATCCAATACCTATGTTGCGGTTGAGGGTGCTACGGATGTTGTCGGCTTAAAGACCAACGAGGAAGCAATCGAAGCTATCTCCAACGGAGAGTTTTTCTTCTCTATATCCGAGGAGGATGAAGTAATCGTAGAGTATGATATCAACAGCCTCCATAAGTTCACAACGGAGAGAACATCAGATTATTCCAAGAACAGAGTAATCCGCGTGTATGACAGCTTTGCAGATGATCTGAAGCTGACATTCCCTCCGAATAAGTTTGACAATGACCCGGATGGATGGCTTGTCATGGAAGGCCTTGGAAGAGCACTTCTCCAGAGTTATTCGAAGCAGGGAGCAATCACGAACGTGGATGCAGAAAACGACTTCTACGTTGATCAGAGCAAGAGTATCGGAGACGAGACGTTCTTCAATGTCGGACTGCAGGCAGTAGATTCAGCAGAGAAACTGTACTTCTCTGTATCAACAAGATAAGGAGGATGAAAGAATATGGGCGAGAACAGAAAACCACTCAGCCTTAAAGAAGGTCACATCTATATTGATGGAGTAGAGGTAATGGACGCAGTAAAGCTTACGATTGTTTACACTCCTACGGTATGGTCTGGCAAGATGCTGGGCGATAAGGGAACAAACAGACGCTGGCTTGGCAGAGATATTACCGGAAGCATTGACGAGTACCGCACTACTGCAAGATGGAATAATATCGTTAAGCAGTATGAGAACTCTGGAATCACTCCGGAGCTTACAATCCAGGGCATCAGAACCGATAAGGATTCTGATTTCTACGAGGTAAGCGGAAGCGAGTCTGTAACAGTGACTGGAGCTGTACTGACAGGAGATATCAATCTCATTTCGCTTGACACAGATGGAGATGTAGTAAAGGACAGCATCAGCTTTGGTGCCAAGAATATGTCCTAAGCAGGACAGTCATGAACAGCAGAGGCATACGCAGAACTTCGGTTTTGTGTGTGCCTTTTTTACGTTCAAAATCATGCAGACAGATTAACTACTGTCTATGGAACTTAAAATGTGCTACAGGTCAAAATAGAGGCCTGAGAATAGAAAATAGGAGGTCATTATGGCTAATAAAGATTTGAGATACTTCATGCGTGAGGAAGCAAAGGTGGAGCAGATTGTTACGGTTCCAGGTCCTGAGTCCATCAAGGACGAGAATGACAATGTGATTCAGCTGGAAATTAAGCAGTTGCACAACGACACTATTGCGAAAATCAATGAGATGTATGAATCCAAGACACCTCTCAAGGATAAGAAGGGTAATTTCATTGTTCAGAATGGCAATGTTGTATATAAGGTCGAGAGAGACAGAAGTAAGGCGGCTCGCCACCTCATGGTAGAGGCTCTCGTTTATCCTGATCTGAAGGACAAGAAGCTCATGGAATACTTCGGATGCGTGGACATTACCGAAATGCCGCTAAAAGTATTCCCTACCAACAAGGAATACGGACACGTAAGCAAGCAGGTGTTAAAAGTTCTTGGTCTGACGGAGGAGGACGATGAGGCTAAGGAGACCGAAGACGCAAAAAACTGATTGAAAGCAAGGGTACTTTGGAGTATTGGGCACACGTCCTCTGGCAGAGGCATGGTCTCAGACCAGAGGAATTTGAGAGAATGTCCAAGCGAAAAAGAGGTTTCTTTATAGCTTCCGAGCTTGTAGAAACTGAAGACCCTTGCAGACGAGGAGTATATTTGCTGTCCGGTCGGAAGGGAGGCGATAGGTAGTGGCTGGATTATCGGTAATATTTAAAGCCATCGATGAAATAAGCGATAAGTTGGATGCTATGTCCAGTGCCGGTAATAAAACACTTGACGCTTTCGACAAATTATCGGATACAGCGGATAAGACATTTGCAAATACCACAGAAGAAACACAGAAAGCCACAGAAGCAATGGAAAAGGCGGCGCAGGCAACCGATTACTGGACGGATGCAGTCGGAAATTATGATAAGGGCTGTCTGGAAGCGGTTTATTCAACAGAAGAACTTGTAAATATGGGCTTTAAGACAGAGGATGCACTAAAAGCGGAAGCGGATGCGGCGGAGGAAGCACAGGACAAGACGGAACAGCTCGGAGAGGAAATGGAGAAAACGAGCAAGAAATCAGAGGATTTCGGGGACAAGTCAAAAAATGCGGTGGTAGGACTGGATGATATCCTTGCTACAGTCGGAATTGTGGCAGCACTGAATAAAATAGCGGATGCATTTTCAAATGCCTCTGATAAAGCTGCAGAGTTCGAGACAAATGTTGCCATGGTATCTACGGTAGCCGACACCACTGTGCTGTCCGCAGATCAGCTCTCCACGCAGATATCCGGATTATCAAAGGACACTGCAAAGAATGTAAATGAGCTTGCAGATGCCACTTACAATGCAATATCAGCCGGTGTTGCCACAGAGGGAGCGGTAGAAACTGTAGGAGAAGCGTCAAAGCTTGCCACAGCGGGATTTACATCGTCTGCATCTGCCCTGTCTGTATTAACGACAGCCCTCAATGCATATCAGCTGGAAGCGTCGGAGGTTACCAATATTTCAGATAGTTTGATCACATCGCAGAATTTAGGTGTTATGACCATCGATCAGTTGTCGAGCAGTATGGGTAAAGCAATCAGTACAGCTTCGGCTTATTCCATTGACCTTTACAATTTGGAATCTGGATACATCAGCTTGACAAAAGCCGGTGTCAGCGTAGAGGAATCAACAACATACCTGTCCAGTATGTTCAATGAACTGGGTAGCTCGAGTTCGGATGTCTCGAAGATTTTGGTAGAGGAAACAGGACAATCATTTGGACAACTGATGGAATCTGGTTATACGTTGGCCGATGTCCTTGAAATTCTTTACAACAATGTTGATCAGAATAGTGAAGCACTGATGAACCTGTGGGGTAGTGCTGAAGCTGGAAAGGCAGCCAATGCGGTTATCAATCAGGGACTGGATACATTTAATACAAACTTAGACAAACTGAGAAATTCGGCAGGAACCACAGAAAAAGCATATGCAACAATGACAAATACCACAGAGTTCGCAACGCAGAGAATGGAGAACAGCTTTGATAATCTGGCTATTGCAATTGGTGATGACTTAAATCCGACAGTATCACAGTTCAAAAATGGAATTGCCGATATTACGGACGAATTTACAGAGCTTATTACAAAGCATCCAGCAATCAGCGCACTGCTAACAGGAGCGGCAGTCGGTATTGGCGGTGTCACACTTGCGATTACGGCATATACAGCAGTTACCAAGATAGCCACGGTGGTTACTGCGGCTATGGGAACAACAATGTCTGTGGCACTTGGACCACTTGCCTTGGTTGCAGCCGCCATTGGAGGAGTTACTGCGGCAGTTATTTATTTCAATAATACTGAAGATGAAATGGCGAAAGCACAGGAAAATCTTACTCTTTCATCAAAAGAGACGGAGAAAGAACTTAATAATTTGAAAGACCAGTATGCGGCATTGGAAGAAGCTGGAGAGGCAGATACTGTTGCGGCATATGAATTGAAAAATCAAATTGATGAACTGAGTGATTCGTTTGAGGCAAACAAACAGACTATTGCTGATTTGATTACACAGACTGAGGAATTGAGGAATGCCCTTGATGAGGTAGACAGTAAGTATGAGGAAACTATGAGTGGTATTGATGATAGTGAATCATCTTCTAAATCACTGATTGCACAGCTTGTTGCTATGCAGGAGAATACGAGCCTTTCTGGAGATCAGATGGAAATCATGCAGAGCATAGTCGATAGACTGAACAATTCCTATGAGGGATTAAACCTTACACTTGATTCTACAAACGGAAAACTCAATATGTCTGTTGAGGACTTATGGCAGGCGGTTACAGATTCAGCGAATCAGGAAAAAGCACAGGCAAATATGGATAAACTCATGGATTATATAGGACAGTACCAAAATGCGCAGGCTACATTTGATGAAGCCAACAGGTCCATGAACGCAGCGTATGAGGAATACCAACGTGCACTTGATGAAGACTGGTCGGAGGAACATCCATTTTTGGCTTGGTCAGGACTGGCAGATGGAGCTGAAATGAACTGGTCTGGATCGGTAAAAGATGCTTATAACGAATGGAGCGTATTAAAGGATGCAACTGCAGATGCGGAAGCGGAATTTAATCGTGTTACGGATACCATTCGTGAATGCTACGAAGAAATGGGATACTCAGAGGAAGAAATTGACAGTATGATGTCAGAACTTGCTCTTGCGTCAGCATCGGCAACGGAGGCATCTGAGGTATACGAACAGCAGAAAGAGGTGCTGGAAAGCACTTCTGATGGCTACGAGGAAGCGGGTAATATCATACAAGGATATTCAGCCAAGATTGAAGAACTATGCACAAAGTACGATGAAGCATACTCCGCTGCATTGCAAAGCGTACAAGGTCAGTATGATCTATGGACAGAGGTAGATGATGTTGCGGCAATGTCCTCTCAAAGCATCAAGGATGCGCTGCAGTCCCAGATAGATTATTGGAATTCTTACAATGAGAATTTAGCATCTTTATCTGCAAGAACGGATGAAATAGAAGGCTTATCGGACATGTTGGCTCAATTATCAGATGGTAGTGAGGAATCTGCGGCTATGTTGGCTGGCATGGAAAGTATGAATGATGCAGATTTGTCCGCTGTGGTACAACAGTACAACAATCTGCAGACAGCTCAGAGCGATACGGCATCAAGCATGGCAGATTTAGAGACAGATTTTTCCGAATCACTTACTAAGATACAGTCGGATATGGAGACAGCTGTTGGCAATCTGAATTTAAGTGATGAAGCCAAAGCAAACGCAAAATCTACAATGGATGCTTATGTGCAGGAAATACAAAACGGAGTCGCAAAGGCTCAAAAAGCGATTGATTCACTGAGTTTTTCAAACACAACGTTAAAAGGCGGCGGATATCATGCGTACGCAGAAGGTACTGTTGATGCAGAGCCTGGACTTGCTCTTGTCGGAGAAGAAGGACCAGAGCTTGTCAATTTCGGAGGAGGCGAGGTTGTATATACGGCTGATGAAACAGAGAAGATTTTAGCAAAAGATACAGTTTCCAATGATTTTTATGTCGCTCCGGAACAAAATAGCGAAGTCCCTGAGAGCGGAAATAAGACAGTTACATTCAGAGTTGAAGGTGCTGGGGAAATGAAAGTAATGGGAAATGGTGTCAGCAAAGAAGATGTTGTCAGCCTGCTTATTGAAAACGTAAAGGATGCACTCATGGGTGTTATCCAACAGGAAATTGAAGAGGAGGGGGATATGTCGTATGAGTTCTAACTATCAGTTGGCTATAAAGCTGAACAGTATTTTTCGCTTCCCGGTTCTGCCAGAAGAAATAGAAGTATCGTATGGTAGTGACAACTCCAACCTCAAAGTATATGGAGTTGGCGAGTGTACAATCATACAGGATAGTGCAGCTGCGAACATTACCTTCTCGAGCTTTTTTCCAAAGACGTATTTTAGTGGGTGCAATTACACAGATATCCCTGATCCGAATACAGCCGTATCACAAGTGCTTGCGATGAAGAACACCAAGAAGCCTGTGAGGCTTACTCTTACCGGAGGCATGGGAATTTCTATGTATGCAACGATTGAGAAATTCAAGATAAAAGAGGTTGGCGGAGATCCAGGAACAATTCAGTTTGATATTACCTTTAAGGAATACAGAGAAGTTGTTATGCGCCAGATTAAGGTAAATGTTACTACTCAGAAAGCAAGAATTTCACAATCTTCTCCGAGAGTAGATAATACTCCTGCGGCACAGACATACACAGTGAAAAAGGGAGATTGTCTATGGAATATTGCTAAGAAATTCTATGGATCAGGAGCAAAATATACAGTTATATACAATGCAAACAAAGGTGTTATAGGCAGTAATCCAAACCTAATATATCCCGGACAGGTCTATACCATTCCGGCAGCGTAGGAGGTGTCTATGGCGATTCAGTTTGTTATTATTCACAATGGCACTGCCAATGATGTCTCGAATATGTTTGATGAAATTACTTGGAGCGGCAGGAAAGGAGCTGCTCCAAGATCTGTAAGCATTATACTTATGGATGATGATGGATACAATCATTCGAGAGTAACTGTAGACTGTGCCAATGGGGATCAATGTGTATTCTATGAGAATGGTACTGAGCTGTTTCGTGGCATTATTACAAGCCACAAACAGAGTAGTTCTAAGAAACTTGTTGTTAAAGCATACGATAATGCATATTACTTGGCCAATAATAAGGATTCATTTAGCTACAGTAACCAAACAGCTACACAGATATTTAATGATTGCATGTCAAGAATCGGAATGACTGGAGATGCAGTTGATACAGGATACGTCATACCGGAATTACCAAAAGCCAAGACAACGTTTTACGACGTTATGCTTGATGCACTCAGCACTACCTATAAGGCTACTGGCGAAAGATACTATATTTCGTCTGAAAATGGAACTATACACCTTCGTAGGCGAATAGAAAATGCAATGCAATGGGTTCTGGAAGCGGGCAGTGATCAGTCAAATGTGACTGATTATGAATATTCTAAAAGCATCGAAAAAATAAAGACAAGGGTAAGGCTTTTGTCAAAAGAAGATGCTATTGTTTACGAGAAGACGAATGCTGATTTAGAGTCCAAGATAGGTACATTCATGGAGGTAAAATCAGTAGATGATTCATATACAACTGCACAGATGCAGGAATTGGTAGAGTCTATTTTTGACGAAAAGGGGACTCCAGAACAGAGCTTAAAAGTATCTGGAAAGGGTGTTTCTGATGCCATTTCTGGAAAATGTGTTTATGTTATAATTCCGCATCTTGGATTAAAACGGTCATTTTTCATAGACGAAGACACACATAAGTACACAAGAGAAAGCCATACAATGACCTTGAAGCTTAATTTTGCAGAGGTTACGAAAGTTTCTTCAAACAAGACTCAAACAAGCTCTGAACACAAGATAGGCGATGTCGTTCAATTCAATGGTGGATATCACTATGTAAGTAGTACAGCAAGTAAACCAACCGGATCAAGATGTAACGCTGGTTCGGCAAAAATTACACATATAGCAAAGGGAAAAACTCATCCATGGCATTTAGAGCATACTGACAGCAAGAGCAGGGTATTTGGATGGGTTGATGATGGAACTTTTAGTTAGGAGGTAGACAAATGGATAGTAATCAAACACCTACCGGCATAAAACAAATTATACAAAGTATGATTCCGGAAGGACCGAGCGTCAAAGAGGGAACAGTTACCTCGACTTCTCCGTTGAGCGTGACTTTGAAAAATGATGCGAAAATGATTTTATCTGCAAATTCGCTTATTGTCCCACGAAGTCTTACGGACTATCAAGTAGAGGTAGACTTTAAAACGGCTTCTGGCTCACTTTCTTCAAAGACGAAAAGTGACGGAAAGCATACTCATAAAGAATTGTCCGGAGAGGACGATGGAGCACATGTTCATAACCTTGCTACATTCAGTGTGAAGGATGGTATGCTGATGATACACAACGCTTTGAAGAAAGGCGATACAGTTTATCTTCTTGCGTTTAACAATGGCAAACAATATTACATACTGGACAGAAAGGGGTAATTGGATGGCGCTTGATATAGCAATTCCAGTTGCAGCCATAGAAGATGAGGAAATGATCACATCAAGAACCTATGCTATAGACTGGGAGAATGGAAGGATTGCAGGCTTTGTGGATGAGCAAGAAGCCGTTAAGCAGTTTATCAAGAAAGCACTGCTTACCCCTCGTTTTCATTGCCTGATTTACGACAATCAATATGGCAGTGAAATAAGGGACAATATAATTCAGAAGACAGCAACAAGGGAATACATTGAGGCAGAAATGCCCTTCCTTATCAGCGACACACTGATTCATGACGAGAGAATTCTGGATGTTTATAACTTCGGGTTTGAATTTAAGGATACCTATCCGCATCAGGACAGTGTGATCATATCGTTTGATGTAGACACAATTTACGGAAGCATACAGACAAAGGAGGTGATTTAGGTGTTTGAAGAATTTACGGAAGATTACTTTATGGATCAGGCGAGAGCTCTTGGTGAAGAATACGGGGTGGATACCAGACAGGGAAGCTTATTCATGGATGCTGCCACAGGTCACTGCATCCGTATTGCAAAATTCATGAATGATCTCAGTATAGCCTTTGAAATGCTGGCAGTTGATACATGCACCGGAGATGTTTTGACGGAAAAGGCGGCTCAGGATGGCATTTACAGACAAAGTGCCACTCCATCCTACTATGAAGTTTCATTTACCGGCACAACTCCGGAGCTTGGAAGCCGGTTCTTTGTGGATTCCTGCTACTTCAAGCTTATATCGAAGGACGACAGGTTTTTGTTGGAGTCAGAAGTCCTTGGAACTGCGACCAATTCTATCCTGCCCGGACAGAATGTCGTGCCAGTCTACGAAGTCAGCGGTCTTGAAGCATGTACGCTTGGCTCTCTTTATATTCCGGGAGCTGAGGAAGAAACGGACGATGATTTAAGAAGCAGATGGCAGGAAAAGAAAACAGGACCGGCACAGAATAATAATCGTTCACAATACAAAGTCTGGTGTGAGGAAAGAGCGGGTGTAGGCAGGGCACACATATTGCCGTTGTACGGAGGCGAAAATACCGTTAAGGCTGTCATATATTCCACAGAGGGCGGAATCCCCGCTAAGAGCATATTAGAGGACGTACAGAGTTATATTGATCCGATTGTGGAAGGGTATCAAGTTACTGTCAACGGCAAGGTTCTTACATTCAGTGATGGCTTAGGCGATGGAGTATCCGATTTGGGAGCTCATTTTCTGGCGGCTGCTCCGGAGGCGGTTGATATTTCGGTATCATTCAGTGCCGATTTGAAAAGCGGGTACAGCAAGCAGACAGCACAGACGGAAGTCCAGAATGCAATCAAGACTTATTTCAAGACACTGGTTGTCGATGGAGACGAGGATATTACTGTGAGAGTGTCCTCAATTGGTTCACTGATTGCGTCAGCAGAAAGCATATTAGATTATGTTCCTGCTTCTCTGAAACTCAATGGCTCTACTGAAAATGTAAAGTTGGGGAAGGAGAGTGCACCTGTTCTGAAGGAGGTGCTGATCGATGCTTAGTACAGTATTTTACAATCAGCAAAGAAGCGGATACGAGGAATTACTTTCCTACGGTCCGCTTTTTTACCGGGATTTGTTGGAAATGGACACCAACTACAGATTTGCAGGAAAAACGCTTGATGTAGGTGCGGAAGGGCTTGAAAAGCTTATGCAGGATCAGTTCATCGATACTGCAGATGAGGAAACGATAAGCCGGTGGGAAAAATGGCTCAATCTTCTTCCTGATTCACAGACAGATCTCGAATACAGAAGAAAAAGGGTGAAGCTGTTCTGGAATGGCGGAGACAAGTTTTCCGGTTCGCTTATTAAGAGCATAGTGAAGAATTATACAGGATGTGATGAAACTCCATCCGTAAGAATGACAACAAGACTTACCATTTCGGTACAGATAAAAGAGGAGAATCAGGTATATATATCAGACCTTGAGGCTCTGATAGAGAAAATGAAGCCAGCACATATCCTGGCAGAAGTCCTGCTCATAAGCACCACAAAGATAAAGTTCCATACCAATATCACACATTATGTATTTCCATATGAATTGTGTGGAACAAAGCCGGATATAGCAACCGTAGGTGCATACATTCCATCCGGCATGAATGTCGGCACAATCAGCAATGATGTGGTATATCCGCATATGCCAAGTGACGAAAACATGCTCGCAGGAACGTATCCAACAGATACCACCAAGGGCATGGTTCTTGAAAATGGTGTAAATATACGTACCAGTTCATCTGATATGGTCTACGGTCATTTACCGAGCTCAGAGGAGCAGGAAGCCGGCACATATCCGGAGAACACCACAGTAGGCATTGCTTACGAGGATAAGATTACTATTAGCACAAATGAGAGTTCTGCATTGATAGCATACGAACAATGTGGAACCAACCCTGATATTGCTACATTAGGTCAGCAGAGCGAAAACAAAGTTTCATTTGGAACTTCCGAAAGCTCTGCTGTTTTAACATATGTAGAATGCGGTACAAATCTATGTGGAGAGGAGGGATTGTAGTGGCTTGGCAGAAAACCTTTTTGGATAAAAACCGCAGATGGTGGCTGCGCAAGATTGCCCGAGCACAGTATTATGCTTCGGCAACAGGGAAGTGGTACGAAGGACGATTCACTGAAAAGAGTATGTCTGAAAATACCATGACATTCAAAATCGAGACAACCGATGAAATGTCAATAACGATTACCAAAGTACGACTGCTTGATGCAGACGGAGACGTTGCGTATGAAGGCAACCGGTCTATTGTCAAGAGCTCAACGGAAGGTGCGTTGATCCAGATCGACGTGCCTATGGTAGAAGAATAGAAGGAGGAAAGACATGTTTGACAGAATGCTTTGGCAGGACAATGTAAGAGATCCTGCAAGAACATACAAAGCTACTCAGAATGCGGACGGAACTGTGACAATGGAGCCTGCCGGGAAACTCATGCAGCAGGGCACCAATCAGAGTGCAGAGAACTTCAACCGCATGGAGGAAGCTATCCAGGATTCACAGATTGCACAGCAGATTATCTTTCAGCATCAGCTTCAGTTTGAAGCCGATCATGAAGAAAGAGTAAGCGGGCTTGAGGCGGAGAACATTGTGGAAACGGGTACTGTTACCCTTACCAACACCTTGAAGTATCCGTTCAATAACAGCGATAAGACCATAAATCTTACCAAGACAAGGAAAACAACTAACTACCTTGTAGAGGCAAGGGTGACGGGCTTTTCCGGTGGGCTTCCGGGGGAATTATCGGTATCAGATAAGGCTCTTAACGGATTCAAGCTTGGATTTGACGGAAGTGCCACATCAGTAACAGTTAAATACATTGTAAAAGGAGGAATTCTTTCATGAAAATTGTAGAGAAAAACGCAGGCACCAAGATCGATTTCGAAGTGAGCGGTACCAAGATCACGTTCGCTGACGAGCTTATGTTGAATCTGGCCAAGCTCCAGAAGGATGAGCCAGAGCATAAGGATATCTGTTTTGATGATGATGGAGATCTTGTAATCGGCACAGCATCCGGAAAGTGGTATGTGGCAGAAGTCGATATTCCGGCCAAGGAATATGAGGAGCATGAGACAGAGGGCGAAGATGGAGAGAAAGGCATCCAGATGGTTGCAAAGCCTCTTAACATGGATGATGTCACACTTACACTTTGGAGCGTTGATGAGAGAGAAAGAGTAGAGGAGGTATAAGCACTATGGCAAATTTTGATTTAGCAGCAATGGCACTTAAAGCGGTGTGCCCTACAAATGATATTCTTTATGATGATAAGGGGCTTCCTTCCGTCATGGTTAAAATCCCGAAATTCAAAATCTCACAGGTTATCCCTGGCGGAGCAGATTCCGTACATCCTGCCTTTATCGTCAATGGGCAGGAAGTTGATGCAATCTACATTTCCAAGTACCAGAATATTGTGAACAACAACAGAGCGTACAGCCTTCCTTGTGAGGACCCTAAGACTTCTGTTAATCTGGATCAGGCAATCAGCTACTGTACACAGAAGGGCGACGGATGGCACCTTATGACAAGGGCTGAATGGGCGGCAATCGCTTTGTGGTGCAAGGCAAATGGCTGTCTGCCTAAAGGTAATAACAACTATGGCAAAGATGCTTCTGAGGGTGGCTATAAAGCAATTCCTGCTCCAGAAGTAAATGATTCCGGAAGAACAGCCAGAGTATTGACCGGAACTGGTCCTGTATCATGGAGCCATGACGGCACTCTGGAGGGTATCTGGGATTTGAATGGAAACATCTGGGAGTGGAATGGCGGTTCTAGAACTGTAAAAGGAGAACTGCAGGTGCTTGTTAATAACAATGCTGCGGATCTAGACCATTCACAGGCAGCATCCAGTGCACAGTGGAAAGCCATTGATGCGACAACCGGAGCGTACATTACCCCGAACGGATCTGGAACTACAGCGAACTCTATTAAGCTTGACTGGGTATCTGGCAAGATTACCTATTCTGCAACAATCACCACTCAGGCTGACGCTTCTCGTGATTGTGCTTTCGCAAGCGTTACCTGTGCGTCTTCTGTATCAGCGGCAGCTCAGGCAGTGTTAAAGGCATTGGCCTTTCTGCCTGCAAGTGCGACTGCATCTGAATACGAAGACGACCATGTGTGGATGAACAATGGAGCCGACGAGAGAGCGTTCTACTCTGGTGGCGGTTGGAGCGACGGTGCTTATGCGGGTCTGTTCGCCTTGCACGGCAACAATCCCCGCTCGTCCTCGGGCTGGAACCTCGGCTTCCGCTCCGCTTATGTAGACCTGCCTACTGAGTAATGTGTTCTGTCTACCCCCACGATAGTGGGGGTATATTTTTTAGAGGTTACGATAACGGAATACGTGATAATGTAACAAAATAGCATAAATCCTAACAAGGATGCTAGAATAAAGCTTGTGTTTTTAACGGGAGGATGAAAAAAGAATGGAAGAAATGAAGATACAGCAGAAGGTCTTTGAGATGATGGAATATGCTTACGTGTGTTTGCAACAATTTCCAAAGTCTGAGAAGTTTGCCTTAGTTGTGGATATAAAGCGGTGTATGAACCTTATCCTCGAAAGAGTAGTCGAGGGGTCTAAGAAATATTATAAAAAGACAACTTTGCAGGAGCTTGATGTTGAAGTGACAAAGTTAAAGGCATATATCCGTCTTTCTTACAAGCTTGGATTCCTCCCGATCAAAAAATACGAAATCTGGGCTGAGAAAGTCGTTGAAATTGGTAAAATGGTAGGCGGCTGGATCAAGAATGTCCAGAGATAGGGATTGCGGTGTAGCGTTCTACTCTGGTGGCAATTGGAACAACGGTGCTAATGCGGGTCTGTTCGCCTTGAACGGCAACAATCCCCGCTCGAACTCGAACTGGAACCTCGGCTTCCGCTCCGCTCTACCAAATAGTCAGATGCTGACAGCTCAAGGGCTGTCTCCCAGTACATGGTAGGTAAAGGACTGCTTTTCCTTGCCATAGGCAAAAAATTAAAACTGTGCACACACCGATAGTAGGCATATCCGAATTCCGTGTGTGCCAAACTGGAGAAACAATGTCGATAAAGAATGTTTATTATGAAATAACATCATTTGAAAATCTGCTCAGAGCAGATAAGAACTGTGCGTCACAGCACACTGACAAATGGGAGATTATAGAGTTCAGAAGGAACCTTGAGGAAAATCTTCTGAACTTGAGAGACAGGCTCAGGAGACTGGATATTCCACCAGTGCGGTATCGCAGCTTCCTTGTATTTGATCCAAAAGTAAGAAAGGTTATTTACACTGATTACACCACGAAAGTGATTCAGAGGGCAATATATGACGTTCTATATGAGCCAATTCAGAGAGGATTTATAACTGACACATACGCATGTGTTACGGACAGAGGACAGCACGAAGCGGTTAGGAGACTTGCTTCGTGGTTTCATGAGTTTAATGGTAGAGGACAGTATGCGTATTATTACAAGTTTGATGTTAGAAAATTCTTTTACCGGATTGACCACGAAGTTTTGATGAATATCATTAAAAAGAAGATCTCCGACAAATACACTGTAGAGCTTATGCGGTACTATATGTGCAGCACACAGCGACCGTTCGGGATGCCACTTGATGGCAACCATCTTACAATTACGGACGATGAAATGCTCTGGGATAAGGGAATCGCCATAGGAGGCGGACTGTCACACATGATTGGGAATATGTATCTTGATCAGCTGGACCAGTACGCAAAAAGAACCTTGGGGATAAAAAAATACATCCGATTTGCAGATGATATCATTATCACTGATACAGATAAGGGAAAGCTGAAGGAATATGGGAAACTTCTCACTCAGTTTCTCAATGAAAAACTGCTACTTGAATTTAATGATCGGTGTGCACTCCGGCCAAACAGGTGTGGGTGTGAGTTCGTGGGATGCGTAATCTATCCAGATCATGTTCTTTTAAGGAAAAGCACTACTCTGAGAATGAAAAAGAACCTTCGGAGAGTGGCGGAAAAATACAAAAAATATGAGGTATCCTTCGATTACTGCAAGCAGGTGGCAGCCAGCTACGCAGGAATGCTTGAGCATGTTGATGGAAACCGCTTTAAGGATAAACTGTGGGAAGATTTTGTACTCACACACAATATGGAGGAATAGCATGGGTAAGAATGATTTAGAGCTTCTTGAAATCTATATGGACATGGTTGAAAAGCAGGATGAAATCATATATCGAATGACAGCTTTACTGAAAAGCTATGTCAGAGAGATACATAACCTGCGGACTATAAATGGATTCTTTGAAGTGGATTCAAACCAGGAGATTGACGAGAAAATTTTGGAAGAATGTATGGATCAGTACGAAGAAATGAAAGAATGAGAGCCGGAAGGCTCTTTTTTCTTTGGAAAGGAGGCAGTGAATGGAGGAGCCAATCACAAGGGCAGAGTACGAGGAGTATCAGAAACGCATTGAGGATGAAGACCACCGCCAGAACAAGAGAATTGAACAGTTGGAAGAAAACACCAAGCAGATCAATGCTCTTACGGTATCAATCGAAAAGCTGGCACAGTCTGTTGAGAGCATGGTCAAAGAGCAGGAGGCACAAGGAAAACGTCTTGTGTCTTTGGAAAGCAAAGACGGCGAGATGTGGAGAAAGGTCGTTGGTTATGTGATCACAACGATAATTGGCATTGCTGTAGGCTTTATGTTTACACAGATAGGTATGTAGGAGGTATGTATGCGAAAAAGGCGAGGCTTCCACCTGTGGAAGAACATTAAAAAAGCAATAGGAAAGGTAGGCACTCTGAATCTGGTATTGATTCTGATGTTTGCCTTTTTTATTTGGTTTAATTGGCAGATGCTGTGCATATTCCGGGAGTATGCAGCTATACCGGAAACGTATGCCTGTGCTGTTATCGCAGCGACAATCGGAGAAGCCGGCATTTGCGGATGGATCCGCACGACCAAGGACAGGAAAAGGGAGCATGACTGGGAACGTGCAGACAGAAAAGAAGATAACAATTCAGAAATGGAGGAAATGAATGATGAGTCTTGAAGTATTTTTATTAGGTTTACTTATTGTATCCACACTGACCGGTCTTTTTACGGAGGCTATTAAAAAGTGGTTGGACGAGCGGGGTAAAAAGTATTATCCCAATGCCCTTGCAGGATATGTAGCAATCGGTCTTTCGATTGCGGTTGGCATTGCCTATATTATTCTGGTCGGAGCTGCACTTAATGCACAAACAGCGGTATATCTGATTGCACTGATTCTGTTGTCCTGGTTATGTGCAATGGTGGGATATGACAAGGTAATGCAGGCAATCGCACAGTTTAAAAGGTAGGCGATCGCATGGCTTTAACTGGAAAAACAAATGACGAGAAGATCTGGAATTACTTAAAAAGCAATGGTTTCAATGAGTTCGGTACAGCCGGACTCATGGGAAATCTGTATGCAGAGTCCGGATTAAAACCGACCAATCTGCAGAACAGTTCCGAGAAGAAGCTGGGGCTTACCGATGACACATACACAGCTGCCGTTGATAACGGAGATTATCAGAATTTCGTTAAAGACGGCGCCGGGTATGGACTGGCTCAATGGACGTACTGGAGCAGAAAGCAAAATCTGCTTACATTCGTGAGAGCCAAAAAAACATCAATCGGAGATATGGAAACGCAGCTTGCATTTCTTGTTAAGGAACTGAAGCAGTCGTATTGCTCCGTATATAAGATTTTGAGAACCGCAGGAAGTGTCGCAGAGGCATCCAATGCGGTTCTTTTGCAGTTTGAAAGACCTGCTGACCAGAGTACAGCGGTTCAGAAGAAAAGAGCCTCGTATGGTCAGAATTATTACGAAAAATTTGTAGGAGGTACTAAGAGTATGAGTAGAAAGAGAAGTGAAATTGTGGCACAGGCACAGAGCTGGATTGGATGCAAGGAAGCTGATGGAAGCCATAAAAAGATTATCGACCTTTACAACAACCACAAGCCGCTGGCGAGAGGATATAAGGTTAAGTACACTGATGCATGGTGTGCCACTTTTGCAAGTGCGTGTGCCATCGCCAAGGGATATACAGACATTATTCCTACAGAGTGCGGCTGTGATAAGTTGATTGCCTTATTCCAGTCGTTAGGATGCTGGGTGGAGAATGATGCCTACGTTCCGAGCCATGGAGATTATATCTTTTATGACTGGCAGGATAGCGGTGTCGGAGATAATAAGGGTTCTAGTGATCATGTCGGTGTTGTTGAAAAGGTAGAAGGTGCCCTGATTACTGTAATTGAGGGTAATTATTCCAATGCGGTCAAGAGGAGAAGCCTTGCTGTGAACGGAAAATACATCCGGGGCTTTGGAGTTCCGAAGTATGATAAAGAAGCATCCGTCAAGCCGGCAACTCCGGCGGCACCTTCCGCTCCTGCAACAAAGAAGAATTATGTGCTCAAAAACGGTTCTGCCAAGGTTGGATATGCAACGAGCAGGAATAATTCTCTTGCCGGAACCTATGTAACAACATCTGATCTGAATATGAGGACAGGAGCCGGTACTGGCAACACTGTAATCCTCACTCTCTTAGAGGGCGCAGAAGTGAAGTGTTACGGATACTACAGCACTAAGGATGGTGTAAAATGGTATCTGGTTGCCATTGATAAATACGCAGGATTTGTCAATAGTAAGTGGCTCAAGAGAAAATAGCATGAAATGGCTGTGATATACTAGATGATGAGGCCGTCATTGCTCAATCTAACACGATAAAGAAATAACGAACTACGTGATAATCTAACAAATACCCCTTTTCTCTCCGGAAAAGGGGTAGATTATAACGGAAGGAGCAATGACGTATGATTAGAATTTTACTTTCTTCACGACTTGGTGACCGAAAGTGGACTCAGGCAGATCTTGCGAGAAAGACCGGTATACGACCAACTACGATTAACGAGTTGTACCATGAGATGGTAGATAGGGTAAATTTGGACCACCTGGACCTTATCTGCGAGGCATTGGACTGTTCTCTCGATGAGTTAATCGTAAGGGTGCCGAATAAAACTCCAAGAGCTACACGAACCATTAACGGGTCGCAAAAGTCAAAAACAGACGAGTAAGGAGCTGCAACTCCTCGCTTGCCTAAAAAGGAGACGTTTTACAGAACGTCTCTTTTTTGCACTCCTGCGAATTCAAAGTGAGTGACCATTCTAAGTAGAGTATATCCAGATTGTTTGAAATATATCCCTCTCGGATGGATTCTACATACCGCTGACTCGGTCTGCCTGGCTTACGTTTCAAATCCATGATATAGACCATTGCTTTCTTCTTTCCGGACGGAAGATCTACCATAACATTCTGCTTGAAATAAAATCTGGGATACCCCTCATAAATGTCAAGACTCTTCTCGTCATTCTCCATTATACTCCACACCACAACCGGAACGGCAGAGCCTTTTTTTCTCCTTATTGTTGCGTATGATCCAGTCATACTGCCTCTGTAAATAAGCTCCCAGTTATTTAATAGGCCGGTGCCATAAATATGTGCTGTAGGACACCTGAGAGCCATCTGTGCAATATTGAGATTGCTTCCGTATGCTACATATAATTTCTTCATGCTGATATCTCCTCAATTTTGATTATTTTTATCCATGGATTAAGTTCTCCTTTTGCCATAGACCTGGCAATAGTCTTGTTTGGAGCTTTAACAAAATGCTCATTGGAAAGCCCACCAGAGATAACGATCCTGTATTTCTTCCAGAGCCCTATTGGGATATTTTTCTGATTTGTCATATTATCTCCATTCTCCCCGTCGTGCCGATAGGTCAGCGGATTGTGTTACGCAGCTTCTCTTACTGCCATGCCTGCGGCTTTCTTCAAAGGGTTCATCATGTGAAGCCGGCAGGTCTTAAATTCGTCCCCATAAAGACCAAGTCTGTGAGTAAGGATGTTTCTCATGATTGTAACTTTCTGCTCTGCAGTGTAATTATCCATGGAACGGAACACCAGCTTGTCGTTGGAGGTGATAGCCCATGCAGATACAGCTAAACAGAACTGAATGTATGCCTTGATTTTTCCGGCATGAAGCGTGCTGTTGAAAAGTCTGAACTCGACTGTACCTTTTGTGAAAAAAGCATGGAGATTCACACCATGGTATCTTGTGGAATTGTAATGCTGATGGTCTATGCCCCCACAGTAACCGTCGTTTGCACTGCTGTACCAGATTTCCTCTGCTTTTTCGTTCGTGAGGTTCTTGTCCTTTTTCATTGCATTAAGGAGTGTTTTGTTAAGCTTGTGACACCAGCTGTTTTCACGATCACCGATTTCAAGAGCCTCATAGATCAGATCCTGCCTAGCTGTCATGAAGTTTACCAGTCTTCTGAGAGATGCCGCTGTGTGATTGGCTCCGTCAACATGGATGTGAATACCACAGCTGCGATGGGATTTTGCTCCGTTCTCGCGAAGCTTTCTTATAACGACCTGCAGGAGCTCAATGTCTTCATAGTTGAGTGGTGGTGTAACCATTTCTACTCTGTATTCATCCATCGGAGCATTTGAATTGTCGTTTCTTACCGGTGTGATAGATGAATCTCTCATGACTTTCCATTTGCGGTTCTTCTGGTCCTTGATGATGCGTGTGTGATAGCAGGTACTGTCTGGCTCACCTGCGATTGTTCCGAACACTTCTGCAAGAACATCTGCAGCTTTCTTTCTGCTGATTCCTGTCATTTCGACTTCTACTCCAAATCTCTGCTCCTTTAACATATTGTTTTCCTCCATTTTGTAAAATTAAAATTCTAACTTATTGTAAGTTTCTTCTGTTCTGTTGTTGGTTGTATATTACCATATGTACACTGTACGTCAATAGTTTTGATACAAAAAGTTGAATAAAATTTCTAACAAGTTAGAATAAAATATTGACAGGAATAAGGTGCTGGATTATAATGAGTAAAAACAGAAACACAGTTACCGAATTGATAAAAAGGAGAAAAGATGATATCATATAGACCATTATGGAAGACACTTATCGACAAGGATATTAAGAAGACACAGCTCATGAATATGGTAGGCTTCAGTGCCGGGACTTTGTCGAGGCTGTCAAAGAATCAATATGTAGAGATGAAACACATTGACGGGATATGCCAGAAGCTGGATTGCAGGATAGAAGATGTAATAGAAGTGTTAAAGGATGAGTAGATGAGGTAAAAATATGAGAAACGCACACCAAAATTTGCACACAACAGAAAAATACTGCTATGGGAATAGCTGGGGGTGGTATAATGAAACAGAACAGGAAAAAGAAGCAAAAAGATATGCGAAGGCAATGAGCGAAAGCCTTAAAGCCGCACATGAGTTTGCAAGGATGAGAGAAAAAGGGATTGCAAAAGTTAATTAGCACGTAGTTGACAATATGATGTTATCGTGATGTTAATAATCCAAATAGATATAAATAATACAAATTTTAAGGCTGAAAAGTCAAGGAGAATAGTATTTAATATGAAAGAAAATACTAAAAATCAGCCTTACGAAATCGAGTTTGAATAATTAAAAAATTTCTGGAAAGCCTTATAAACAGGGCGTTTCCGGGCAGATAAAGTTCTATTTGATAACAAAATGATAACACTGGATATTTTGGCATTATTTATCAGGTATCCTGTGGTTATCGAGTAATATGTGTGAAACCGACAAAAAAGGTCTTACTGAATTGAGTGAAATCAATTTGGTAAGGCCTTTTTTCGTCGGCTTTTATTTTGCGTTTTTTGGATAGTTGTAACGCCACTGATCATATTCTTCCTGAGTGATCTCGCCGGATTTGAGCTTTTCTGCCTGTTCCTGCCACGCATGGAACATATCGAACATGGAAAGGTAGGTGGTTCCCTTGGCCTTGTCCAGCCGGAGACAAAGTTCTCCGTCAATCTCATCAATGTGAAGCCCGTAAAGGTCTTCTAAGGTAAATAAGGTATGCATCAGTCCAACGTAACTGTCAATATCCGGGACAGCAAGAGCATGAGGGGATACTTCAAAAATATCAGCCAATGCGTTCAGATATTTTTCTTTTGGACTGCGTGCCCCTTTTTCATACTGTGCAATGCGGACATCAGCCTGTGAATCACTGAATCCCAGCTGTTGACCCAAATATTTCTGCGTGAAACCACGCAGAAGTCTGAAATGGTGGATTCTTTCGCCTATTGCCATATGTTTATATCTCCTGTCTTTTTCTTGATAGGTTGAGTATAGCATATCCAAATGGTAGAGACAAGAAAATCCATACAAAAAAGTATGGGTAAATGTATTGAAAGTACTTGACCCATACAGAATAGTATAGTATAATTCAACCCATACAAAATAGTATAGTAAAAAGAAAGGAGAAATTTTCTATGAGTAAAATGTTTATGAATGTGAAAGAGGTCATGGAAGTCCTGGAAGTATCGGAGTCCTATGCATACAAGCTGATGAAAAGGCTAAACAGGGAATTGCAGGCAATGGGATGTCAGACAATCGCAGGAAAAGTTGACCGGAAGTATTTTTATGAGCAGTTCTATGGAACAAGATCGAATGATGGGAGGAATTAGGAATGGCAATTTACAAGAATGACAATGGCACCTGGTATGTAATGATTCGTTATCAGGACTGGACAGGTGCAAGAAAACAGAAATGCAAACGAGGATTTTCTACAAGAAAAGAAGCTGCGGACTGGGAATTACAATTCAAATTACAGAAGAAAGCAAGCGTGGATATGACAATGGAAAGCTTTTGCACTATGTATGAAGAAGATGTCAGACCTTCTTTGAAGCAGAGTACCTGGCTTACAAAAGAAAATATTATTCAGAAAAAGATTCTTCCGTATCTTGGAAAACGTAAAGTATCGGAAATTACAGCTAAAGATGTGATGGACTGGCATAACCAGATGAGAAAACTGAAAACGAAAACAGGAAAACCGCTTTCGCCAACGTATCTGAAAACGATACATGGACAATTAAGCACTATTTTTAATCATGCAGTGAAATATTACGATCTTAGCACTAATCCGGCAAGAAAAGCTGGGGCACTGGGAGAAGAAGAAGGCAAGGAAATGTTGTTCTGGACAAAAGAGGAGTATAAGCGATTTGCAGAAGAAATGATGGACAAACCTCTTTCCTACTATGCTTTTCAACTGCTTTACTGGTGTGGAATTCGTTCGGGCGAGCTGCTTGCTTTAACACCAACAGATTTTAATTTCAAAAAGAAAACGCTTCGGATCAATAAGTCCTATCAGCGTTTGAAAGGAGAAGATGTAATCAGTACGCCAAAGACAAAGAACAGTGTACGGACAGTCATAATGCCACAGTTTCTGTGTGATGAAATGCAGGACTGCCTGAAATTATATTACAGTTTAAAGCCTGACGACCGCATTTTTCCGGTAACAAAATATTATCTGAATCATGAGATGGAAAGAGGCTGTAAAGCGAGTGGGGTAAAGAAAATCAGAGTTCATGATCTCAGGCATAGTCATGTATCCCTGTTGATCAATATGGGGTATACCGCACTAGCAATCGGAAAAAGGGTTGGACATTCAGCAGAAAAGATTACTTACCGGTATGCACATCTGTTTCCGTCGGTACAGCAGGACATGGCAGAGCAGCTGGATGCGGAAAATATGGATAAAGAATTAAATGAAGTGGAAGGAGGACTTGCAAATGTCGGCTAAATGTCTGGATCAGCAGGGACGTTGGAGAAATAAGGTTGTAGCGTTTCGAATGTCACCAGAGGAAGATGAACTTCTGGAGACGGCAGTACGGCTATCGGGATTAACCAAACAAGAATATATTATCCGAAGATTGCAGGAAAAAGAAGTTGTGGTTACAGGAAATCCCAGGGTGTATAAAGCTTTGAAGAAGGAACTTGAAAAGGTACTGGGCGAGCTGAAACGTCTAAAAAAAGGAGAAGATGCGCCGGAGGATTTATTGGAAGTGATTCGGCTTATCACAATAACAATGGCTGGAATGAAAGCGGAATAAAAAAGCCTTTAAGTGTCGGCAAACACCTAAAGGCAGGGATTTGGTAGAATACTCTTCCAAAAAACTTCTATGAGTATTCTATCAAAAACCACTCTTTCTTTCAACGGGAAAATAAGGAGGATTTGATGGAAAACAAAAGAACAGAAACAAATAAAACAGTACAGAAAAGGCTGGAACCGGAACTGAAACTCATCAACATGGATACGGTGGAAGTGGAGCAGATTGAATGGCTGCTTTATCCATTTATTCCCTATGGAAAAGTAACAATTATACAGGGAGATCCGGGAGAAGGAAAAACGACAATGGTGCTTCAGATTATTGCAAAACTGACCAGAGGAGAGCCTATTCTTCCAGTTAATTCAACAAAAGATAAAAGAACAAATATTGATAGTGAAGGCGGTACGGTTGATACAGAAAATGCTGAAAACAATGCGTTACTACAACAGCTGGAAGCACCTGTAAATGTAATCTATCAGACCGCAGAAGATGGTCTTGGAGATACCATAAAACCAAGATTACTTGCAGCAGGTGCAGACTGTACAAAGGTCATGGTCATTGATGACAGTGAGCAGCCGCTGACGATGGCAGATGTCCGGTTGGAAGAAGCAATCATACAGACAAAAGCCAGAATGGTTGTACTTGACCCGATCCAGGGCTTCCTTGGAGCAGAGGTGGATATGCACCGGGCTAATGAAATCCGACCATTGATGAAACGTATTGCAGTCCTGGCAGAGAAATACCATTGTGCGATTATCCTGATCGGACACATGAACAAGAACAGCAATGGAAAATCATCTTACCGGGGACTTGGTTCTATTGATTTCCAGGCTGCGGCAAGAAGTGTCTTGATTGTCGGACGTATTAAGGATGAACCAGAAGTAAGAGTTGTGTGCCATACCAAGAGTTCCCTGGCACCGGAAGGCAAAGCTATTGCATTCCGTCTAGATAAAAACAACGGATTTGAATGGATTGGGGAATATGACATTAGTGCAGATGAATTGCTCAATGGAGAGGGAAAAGGACAGAAAACCCGGAAAGCAAAAGAATTTCTGCTTGAGATACTGGCTGATGGAGGTATGGCACAAAAGAAAATTGAAGAAGAAGCAGAAAAAATGGGAATTAAAAAGAAAACACTGAGAAATGCCAAAATGGAACTGGGAATAGATTCTGTAAAACGTGGAAATCAGTGGTATTGGATGTTGTCAGAGTAGAAAAAGGAAGATGGCAAGATGACCATATCTTAAGAATAGGGTATCTTGCCACCTTGAAAGGAGATCAGATGAAAAATAGAAATGTGCAGATTCCATATGACTTATTCTTTCAACTGTTGCAATATTTCCTGATGGAGAATTATGAGGGCGAAGAAAGCATAAGGAAAGGGTTAGAAAAGAAACTGAATGCGATGGTAGATCGGGAGATATACAGCAAGTATAAAACAGCATCGACAGAGGAAGAAAGAGAAAAGTCCAGGCAGGAATACCTGGAAAGAAAGGGAATACCGGAAAACTTTCGTTGGTAGAGATTTTTGCTGATCACTTTATGACAGGAGCGTGTCACGCACCTGTAAATATCAGACAAGGAGAAAGCCGGTAAGATGCAGACGAGAGGTTATAGATTACCCGATTATTTATCGGTAAATTATAGGCTGCGAAAGGGAACCCTGAATCAGGGCGTCCTTACAGCAGGACAATGGAAAGGAGCATACAGCAATGAGAGAAGGAAGATTAGGTTATAACAGCAGTAACGATAGATATGGCTTATTGTCATCAGATTTATGGATTGATACAGGATTTCATTGTGGGGAATGCCTGGAAGTACTAATTGATGATCAGTGGGTGCAGACCAGAATGGAGATGAATCCGGCAAGGGAATGGTATCTGGTAGGAACACCGTACTGCGGAGATCTGGAATATATTCGGGCGAGAATACAGTAATAGATTAGTTAAGTGAGTAACGCAGAAGCAATCCGACTAGTGGGAGGAATAATGGTCTCCGCTCCGCTTCGGTCGGTTCAGGTTAGATGTCCACCGGACATTTTGCCCCCGGCAGGGCGCAAGGGTACTTTTGATGGACGGTACGGCTGTCGAAAGTGCTTTTGCGTTACTTTTGACAAAAGTAACAAAAGAGGGGCTTGTCCCCGATACTTCTCGAACTACTAATGTTCGAGAAGGTTCCGAAATATTGTATCTGGCGAAGATTTCTTATAATCGCCATAATTGGCGGAAATACAAATTATGTGCCATATCTGGCACGTCTTTTAGAAAGAGAGGTGAGGAGCATAATGATGAGAAGAACGATTAGCGGCATGATTGGAGCTGGTTCCCTGGCTCATAACAGACGGGATTTTATAGCTGAAAATGTAGATCCGGACAGAGTACACCTGAATATCTGTTACCAGAATGAAAACCTGAAAGAAGTATATAAAAAGTTGTTTGATGATTCTGTGGAACGGTACAATGTGGGAAAAAGAAAGGACCGGCAGATTACAAATTACTATGAAAAAATTCGTCAGGGAAAGCAGGAAAAGTTGTTCCATGAAGTGATTTTCCAGATTGGAAATCGAGAAGATATGGCTGTGGGAACGACAGAAGGAGACCTGGCGGTAAAAGTATTGGATGAGTATGTAAAGAATTTTCAGCAACGAAATCCAACACTTCATGTATTTAGCTGTTATCTGCACCAGGATGAAGCTACACCGCATCTGCATATTGATTTTGTCCCTTATGTGACTGGCTGGAAAGGGAAAGGAATGGATACCAGGGTTTCACTGAAGCAGGCATTAAAAAGCCTGGGATTTCAAGGCGGGAACAAACACGATACAGAGTTGAATCAGTGGATCAACCATGAAAAAGAAGTGCTTGCAGAGGTTGCAGGACAGCATGGAATTGAATGGGAGCAGAAAGGGACACATGAGGAGCATCTTGATGTTTATAATTTTAAGAAGAAAGAGCGTAAAAAGGAAGTACAGACACTGGAACAGGAAAAAGAATATCTCACTGCTGAGAATGAAGGACTGATTGCACAGATTGCGGAAGTAAGAGCTGATATCCAGCTTTTAAAAGATGATGAGGAGCAGGCAGTTAAAGATAAAGAGGAGGCTGAGAAGCGTGCGGAAAAAGCTGAGAAAGATCTGCACAGCCTGGAAGAACGCAGAGAACGGTTGCAGCCTGTTATGGATAATGTCAGTAAGGAAATAAAGGAATATGGGACAGTGAAAGCAATTCTACCGGAAGCTGGGACATTAGAACGTGCAACAACTTACCGGGTTAAAAAGATAAAACCACTGTTTACCCAGATGAAAAATAAAATTGCTGCAATGGCAGCCCAGGTCAAAGAACTTACCAAAGAAGTAGAAAAATGGAAACATAAATATCAGGAAACAAAGCAGGCATATAACCGAGTGCAGAGACAGCTAGATACAGTATGTGAAGAAAAACAGCAGTTATCTGAGGAAAAGCAACAATTGCAGGGTGTTTCCGACAGATATGATCGGGTAGTGCGTGTTCTTGGAGAAAATATTGTAGAAAATGCAGTACAACAGGATATACAGGAGCAGAAAGCATTAGAAGAAAAACGGCAAATGGAGCAAATGCCAAAAGGAAGTATTCACGAAAGACTGGCTTGGGGTGCCCGTAAAAGTGAAATGGAGAATCAACAGCGTAAGAAAAATAAAACAAAAAATAGAGGAATGGAGAGATAAGACGATGAAAAAGCACATTTATGATGAAAGCAATGGATTAAGCTACACACTGCATGGAGATTATTATCTGCCGGATCTGGCAGTGAATGAGGAAGAACTGACATATGGTAAATACGGAATGTTGCGAAAACAGTTTCTGAAAGTGCATAGACCGGCACGATATCAGTATTTATTGATGACGGGGGAACTAACAGCACATCTGAACCGAGTCGATCAGGAGACCAGAGAGCAGGTGGAAACCTTGGTAAAGCAGATGGTGGGAAAACAGGGTGTGACGGAACAACTGAAAATGCAGGATCAGATGAAATGGGTTGGATTGATGAAGAATATAAAGGCATGTGCGGAAGAAATTGTGCTGAAAGAGAGTATATATATGTGAGTAAAAAGGGCAGTCGAAAGGCTGCTCTTTGGCAATCTAAGAATAGAGTTTTGGGATAGAATATGATAGAATGTAAGAGACTAATCGGAATTTGGAGGATTGAATCATGTGGAATGAATTAGGCATAAGCGGAGGAACCGCAATTGTTATTTTGATAGCATTATATTTCGTCATCAAGTGGGCAGTGAAGAATGGTGTGAAAGAAGCATATAAGGATATTACTGGAAAGAAATCTGTTGAAGATATTAAAAATGAAAAAGAGCTAGAAGAACTGGTACATGATTCAGAATCAGAATATGAATAAATTCCAGTTGTCAAAATAAAGTGGTTTCAGTTATGAAAGGAGATATAGGTATGAAATATGTTATTAGGATTATTCAGGTCTCTACACTTTTAGGTGGAGTAGAATTTATGGTAATGTTGCTTTGGGGAGATTTAACAGAAAGTGTAAAGCCAGTGGTATTAGGGGCAGTACTTGCAAGTCTGATTATATCTGGAGTACTTGGTATAATTGACAGAAAATTAGCAAATAAAAGAAACAAGGTATCGTGCGTTTTATCCTGATAATATTTAAAGAATACATTAGGAAATATCAGCCAGCATGGCATTTATCAAATTCCAATTAGGGGAGTTTTGAAAATGAAAGATGGTATTCAAAAAAAGTTAGAAATATATAAAGAACAATTAAGCAATGGCTTCATACAGACTGCATAGATTGTTCAATGCTAATTTGAGTAAGGAGATGGAAAAGATGTTTTGTGTTCTATTTGACATGGGTATGGCTGCAATTATGTTTATAATTGGTATTTTATTTTATAAATCTAACGGAAAAGCAACAAACTTTTTATCTGGTTATAATATGAGATCTACGGAAGAACGTAAAAAATACGATGAGATTCAGATGTGCAAAGACTATGGAAAAAGAATGATGTATATGGCAATTCCTTTTTTGATTGGAGCAGTAATAGACATTCAATTTGTTGGGATTGGATGTTTAATTGCTTGGGGATTATGGTTGGTTCTTTTTGCTTTCTTGCTTATTGAACGGCATAAAAGAGAACGATAATCGGAATTTGGTGGGAGGTGTTATACAAATGAAACTGGCAGACTTATCAACCGGACCAGACTGGGTAGTATATGTTGGATTTATAATATTTGCTGTACTTTCCATAGTTTTGATTTCTGGACATGGAAGTTGGTTAATTTCCGGATATAATACAGCTTCAAAAGAAGAAAAGGCAAAATATAATGAAAAAAAACTATGCAGAACAATGGGAATTGGAATGTCTGTTATAGCAATTCTTCTATTAATTATGGGAGTGTTTGAAAATATTTTACCGGCATTTTTTGTGTATATTGCATTGGGTATTATTTTAGCTGATGTTGTGATAATTATTGTCTTGGGAAATACAATATGTAGAAGGTGACAAATTTCGATTTAGGAGTGATATAAATGATTAAAGATTTAATGTATATTGAATTAAAAACAGGATATTCTGATGATGGTCCAGCATGGATTGGATATGTGAAAACTTCAAAAACCAAGAAAACCATTTACTTTAATGACCATGCTTTTCAAAAATATAATGGTGGTTATTCTAACTATGTAGATATTGAAAACGGCGATGAATATTGGATTTCTGGCTTGAAAAAGAGAGAGAGCAATCGTCATTGGGACGGTCATGGGAAAATTTTGATTGACCGCAGAGCTGTTAATGAATATCTTACTCTGATTGGAGAGAAAGAATTACCCCTAAATTTGTTTGAAATAATTGACATTGAAGACAGATTTCCAGTTGAAAGAGTAAATAATCTTTTGAACGACAAAGAATAAAATTTCAGTTGTCTTAATTGGATAAATCGGAATTTAACGCTTGAAAAAAGTCCAGCTAATAAATGTCAATAGTTAAATGAGAAAAAAATTATTTTGTTTTTTGACTAAAAAAGGCGGACTTTCCCCTTGGTGAAAATATCGTTTTTTGAAAGATATTGATTCATTGGGTTCATAGTATTTTATGCAGCTATGTCGCATTTAGCAGCATTGTATTGTTTGATATGCTCCTGAGGAGCAATGATTTTGAATGGTTTGTTGTCTCTGAGTATTGCAAATATCATATTGCATACCTTATGTGAAACAGCTCCCATTGCTACGAGCTTTGATTTTGAGTCACATTTCTTGAGGTAGTACTCACGAAGAACTGGATTTTTAGCTTCTCTATTACGGGAGATACTGATGCTTTGTAAGGTTAACGTGTGAATCACACGTCTAGCTATGGCAGAACCACGCTTAGACATTTGAACCTTGGTACCTTCAAATTTTCCGGATTGTTTTACTGCCGGATCAAGACCGAAATAAGCGAAAAGTTGTTTTGGTTTTGAAAATGCTGAGAAGTCACCAATCTCACCCATGATGGATACAGCAGACAAGAAACCAGCACCTTTAAATGTTTCAATCAAATGAATCTGCTTGACAAAGTCGGCATCTTCATTAGCATCAACAAGCTCATGGAGCGATTCAAGAATGTTGTTGATTTCTTCATCATATTTACGTATGAAGCTGATATAAAGGCGAATACGCTTGATGTTGCTGTCTATGATGTAACCAAACTGATTTGCATCAGTTGCCGCCTGAATTATGGCATTATACTTATTTTGAGCATATGTAAGCCCAAAGCGAGCTGTTGATTTGATGATATCAATAATCTCTTGCTTGTCTGCTTTAAGAAAAGCTGATGGAGAGGTATAAGTCTCCAATAATGTAAGAGAAGTGTTGATAGTAACCTTGGAAAAGATGCCAAGATACTGTGGAAACGCCATGCGTAATTCCCCCTGAAGCTTATTCACATAGGCACTGCGATTATCCATTAAATCGTAGTATTCACGGCATAGGTTACGGCAGTTTAGAGCAAGATCTGAAGGCATAAGTGAAACCTTTAAATCAGGTTTCAAACCAACCAAAGCAGCTTTTTTAGAATCAAAACGATCATTATGTACTTTTCGTATATTGATATTTGTGCTATTCTTAGTGATGATAGGATTAATAACCGAGCAGTTAAAACCCTTATCACGAAGATAGCAGAAGAGTGGGTAATGATAAATTCCCGTGGATTCGAGGAAAATGCGACTTTCCAAAGAATACAACTCTTCTGCTTCTTTTATTTTAGAAACAGCGGTTGTAAGGGAATCAATACTGTTATGTAGGATTTTGTAAGGTTTTCCTACGAATTGTTGGTTTGGAAGTGCTATAGACATCCATGAGAAATCAGCACCGACATCAATACCAACAGAGATGAATAAATCATCGAGATTAAAGAAAACTTTGTTTGACATGAGCAATAGCTCCTTTCTGATAGGAATCCATTTCCAATCTGGCAGGTACACAACCTAGCGCGTTATTCGGGTATAGCCTTCCGGCTCCCAACCAGCTAAAACATAAAACCCTGTCGAATGGACTAATTGACTTAATTACAGGTATCCACTGATAATCAGTGTCCCAAGGAGAAATACATTCTTTGTCCTATCCTAAGAGATGATACCTTATGTTTTATCTGGTGTCTATCAGGAACCGTCAGACATGATCATTATTACGGATAACATCTGATGAAGGAAGAATCCCTTCTTCTGTTATCTGATTTATAGAAACTTATTAACCAAGTAGTCTTGATTGACTACATCATTATTATACTAGGAGAAATAAACATGGCAAAGAAAGAAGAAAGATTTGAAGTTACATTTAGAGACGGAAGTCAGCTTAAGGATGAAGGAGTTCGCCAAATCCTTGTAGATAAGGAGACTGGGGTTAACTATCTTTGTTGGAAATCTGGATATGGAGCGGCTATTACACCTCTTCTGGATTCAGAAGGAAAAGTCATAGTTACAAAGTAAAATCGGAAGTTGTAGTAAAGGAGGTTTACAATGGGGTTTTGGATTTTTATGTTGATTATGGATTTGCTTCTTCCATTTACGATGATTGGTTTTGGAAGATATTTTATGAAAAAGGCTCCCAAGGAAATAAATTCAGTATTTGGATATCGGACTTCGATGTCTATGAAGAACAAAGACACATGGGAATTTGCTCATAAATATTGTGGTAAAGTCTGGTATGTCTGTGGAATGGTTATGTTGCCGATAACAGTAATCTTCATGCTTTTAGTGATTGGAAAAAATGAAGATTGTGTTGGGAGTATAGGAGGAATTATCTGTGGTGTTCAACTTATTCCTTTAATTGGGTCTATTCTCCCAACAGAAATAGCATTAAAAAAGAATTTTGATAAGAATGGAACAAGACGATAAATTCCAGTTGATATTTCACATATTTTAGGAAATTTAATAACTGTTATATTTGATTATCAAATTCTTCGCAAACCCTTGAAAATACTAAGTTTGTAGCAAGTGAACTTTCCCTTACTCTTTCCCTTGTGTTACATTTTCCCATTGCTTTTCATGAACCTTAATATGGGAAAAATTAAGGGAAAGAAAATTTCATAACACAATATAACATATAACAATAACGACATGGTGAACTGATTGAAATGTTTTCGATATTTAACTCTGTAACTGATTATCAAAAGAAAATGGAGATAAGATACGATGAGAACAATTTATGCAGAATATAATATAAACCACGATAGTATTGATGTTTACACAAGTGCTGGATATATGCTTCGCATTGATTGCTGGGAAGCTGAAAAAAATTTAAAAACCACATATGGATCAGAATGTGCGCTTACTTCATTGGCTGTGGATGAGCCTTTGGAATATGCAAGATTATATCTTGATGGCAATTTACAGATGTGGGTGGATGCAGAAGATTCATTAGAACTTTATTAAGCAAGAAGTGAGATAGTGTTGTAGGGAGTTTCCTGTAGTTAAAGATACCACACCCGATATGATGAACCCACGCTTATACACTACCAGCTATGATAAAAGAAAGGACAGCAATTTGACACTGCTGTCCTTTCTTTTATAAAATTGCAGTACACAGAAAAAAGCTGTAAAATGAAAAATATATTTGTCCTTGTAACAATTCTCGGACATTTGCCTGTTATACTATCTGCA
>ENA-UALK01000019-UALK01000019.1-human-gut-metagenome-genome-assembly--contig:-NODE-19-length-79374-cov-6.964964_pt1 | contig 79374 bp, 62 predicted proteins | sample MGYA00243703_ERZ654476 | MGnify/ENA primary metagenome ERZ654476 (study PRJEB26926, sample SAMN06164821) | human gut metagenome | biome: ENVO:00009003; feature: ENVO:2100002; material: ENVO:00002003...
GAGATCAGCCTCGGTCTCGTGGGCTCGGAGATGTGTATAAGAGACAGATTCTGCTTCCAGTCTGCCTGAGCCGACTTCTTCTTTTCCGCACCAACTGCAGTGCTCTGTCCTTCAGATACTGCCCCGCCTTTTCTCGCCAGCGCCTCTGTATAATCCGTATATCCGCCCTCATACTGGGTCAGATGTCCATTCCCCTCAAAAGCAAAAATCCTGTCCACAATATTATCCAGAAAATACCTGTCATGAGACACTGCGATCACAATCCCTGCAAAAGAATCCAGATAATCCTCCAGAATGGTCAGTGTAGGAATATCCAGATCATTACTTGGCTCATCCAGAAGAAGCACATTCGGCGCCTCCATCAGAACCTTCAGCAGATACAGACGCCTCTTCTCACCACCTGACAATTTGGCAATGGGTGCATACTGCATGGCAGAATCAAAAAGAAACCTCTCCAGCATCATTGTTGCGGAAATCTTCCCGTCTCTGGTCGGAATATACTCTGCCACGTCGCGGATATAATCGATCACACGCTGATTGGTATCCATATCCGGCACTTCCTGTGCAAAATACCCTATGCGAATGGTTTCTCCAATTTCCACTTCTCCTGCATCCGGCTGTATCATCCCATCAATAATCTTGATGAGTGTTGACTTTCCGCACCCATTAGGACCAATAATCCCAAGACGCTGATTGCGCAGCACAATATAATTAAAATCATCCAGGATCTTCTTCTCACCAAAACTCTTGCTGATATGGTGAAGTTCGATTGTCTTCTTTCCCATACGTGTCTCAACAGAATCCAGCTCCACATTCGCATCACGCACCGGAGCCTTTCCGTTCTTCAGTGCCTCCAGGCGTTCCAGACGTGCCCGCTGCTTGGTACTTCTGGCTCTGCATCCACGCTTTGCCCACTCCAGTTCCATGCGGAGTACGCTCTGTCTCTTCCTCTCACTGGCAAGCTCCATCTCCTCACGCTCTGCCTTCAGTTCCAGAAACTTCGAGTAATTAGCCTCATAAGCATAAAGGCCGCCATGGGAAATCTCCAGAATCTTATTAGTAACCCTGTCGAGGAAATATCTGTCATGAGTAACCATAATCACAACGCCCTTAAAACTTCTCAGAAAGTCCTCCAGCCAGGTCACCATCTCATTATCCAGATGGTTGGTAGGCTCGTCCAGAAGCAGCACATCACAGGGATTCACCAGAGTCCTTGCCAGTGCCACCCTTTTCTTCTGTCCCCCGGATAAATGATCGATCTTCTCCTCATGGTCTGTAATTCCCAGCTTATTCAGAACATTCCTTGCCTCGCTCTCAGTACTCCAGTCCTTCTGCCACTTTCCTTCTGCCACATAATCCAGGACAGAAGCTCCCTGCGGAAACTCCGGCATCTGCGGAAGATACGTGATTCTCAGACCATTTTGAGTGATCACCTGCCCCTCATCCGGCTCCTCCAGACCGCCGATGATCTTCAGAATCGTAGACTTCCCGGTCCCATTAATCCCGATGATCCCAATCTTATCTCCCTGATGCACCCCGTAGGAAACATCATCCAGCACCACCTTCTCACCAAACACCTTAGAAACATGCTCTATATTCAGAATATTCATAAATTCAAACCTCTCTCGTAATTTTCGCTTCCTGTCTGTTTCTGCTCATCTGTAACACTTCCACAAAAACTATAGAATTCGCTCCTCATTATACCATCTTCCCAGCCATTCTAAAACCCCCGGCACAGAAAAAACACTCCCCTCCGAATAAATCTATCCGAAGAGGAGTATCCTCAAAATCACATATTTTTGTTCCTGAAAAAGAATTGCTTAGTTCATCTCAGTTCCATTCTCAACTGCATACTTCAGTCCCTGAACGGCAACTGCCAGCGTAGCTTCCTGTACAGTGGCACTTCCAAGATCACCCATATCCAGTGTCAGTGTATCATCATCATTCACTGCCACGCCAAAAGTAAGTGCCATCTCAGAAACTTCATCAGTAATCGTCACAGTACCATTCTCTTCATCAAAAGTACCTTCACCAACAAAGCTTACATAGTTATCATCCTGATCGATCACAAGTACTGAGCAGAAAGTTCCATCCTCATTAGCTGCATAAATAAAAGTCTCACCCGCTTCTGTTTCGCCGGAATAACACTCTGTCAGGATATCACCCATATCCTGATAAGTCTGATTGTAATCCGACTCATCACCGTCTGCCTCATAAGGCTCCAGGGTTGCAGTCAGGTCCAGACTGTCCGGATCATAAAGTTCCAGAAGATTCTCTTCCTCATTTGCCTGCACCAGATAAGTTACCATATTTTCATCATCATACGTGCCGTCGTCATTTGCGAACTGCATTACCAGAGCTGTATATTCTCCGTCTGAACTCAGGGCATATACACCAAGAACATCCTGCTCTTCATCCTTCCACTGACCAAAAAACGAATTATCTTTGTAGAATCCGTAGATATCTCCTGCGCTGTCCTTCCAGAGTCCTAACATTGCCTCTGATACATCCGCGACATCTCCGTCATCTGCTGCTTCTTCTGTAGTCTCCTCTGCTGCCCATACCGGAACAACCATAGAGCTTACCATTGTAGCAGCACAAAGACCTGCCATTATTTTTTTCCAGTTTTTCATATTTTTTACCATTCCTTTCTTAAAATGTGTGTACATTTTTCTAAACTGAATTTCTATGTTCTTACTATAAAAAATTTCAGTCTTATTTTCAAGATACATGGGATTAAATGACATTTTTCATGAAATATGGAAAAATGAATAAATACTTATGGTATTACTTGCTTTCAGTAAGGAATCCGTACTTGAATAACTCATGAAAATACGCTAAAATACAAATTATGTTTAAGTTAATTTAGGAGGTACTCCTTTTGAATATTGCAATCCTTGACGATTCAAAGGAAGATCTGCGTCAGGTAAAATCTGTCATTTCTTCTTATTATGAATCCCAGAACACATCCGCAGACATCCATTTGTATTCCAGCGCAGAAGCTTTTTTTACTAAATACATACCCGGATTTTACGACCTGATCATTATGGATATTTATATGGGCAGTATGACCGGTATGGATGCAGCCAGAAAGCTCCGCGAAGCCAGGGATACAGCTGCTCTGATTTTTATTTCAAGCAGTGATTCCTTTGCTGTGGAAAGCTATGATGTACAGGCATCCTACTATCTGCTGAAGCCCTTTGACCCGGAGAAGCTTTGCCGGATCCTCTCAACAATCCAGTTCAGGCAGTCGCAGAATTCCAGATATATAGAGCTGATCTCCGACCGTACCCCTGTAAAGATCCCTGTCAGGAGCATCCTGTACGTGGATACCTACCGCAATGCAGTTCAGGTACATACCACAGATGCAGGCATTATACGCTCCTACATAACCTTCCAGAAATTCGAAGAGCTTCTGGAGGGAATGAAATGTTTTCTCTCCTGTTACAGAGGCTGTATCGTAAATATGGATCACATCGAGAAATCCACAGATGAAGGCTTTGTGATGGACAATCAGGAGCTTGTTACTGTACGCAAGCGTGGCTCCAACGCAATAAAAAAAGCATATCTGGAATACTTATTCTCTTCAGACTCTGATAAATAAGTATTTCCGATATGCCTCTTCCCCTCCGGGCAGTAACTATTTATTTACTGTACTGTTTTCACCGGCAGAAAGATATTTACTTTAAAAATACCCTCTTCTGTATTAAAAACTACATATCCGCCCATTCGTTGTACCACTTCTGCTACAGACGCTGTTCCGATTCCAAAGCCTTCATGCTTTGTTGAATAAAAAACTTTTTCTCTTCGCTGGATTTCATTGGAATATGGATTTGAAATCTCTATCAGAAGCTTCCTGTTCTTAACCTTTGTAAGTATCTTTACATAAGGCTTATTTTCCGGCAGCAGATCTTTTACTGCATCTACGGCATTTTCCAGAAGATTTCCATATATTTTGCACAGATCTGTATCTGAAATGCCAATATTCTGTGGCAGCATCATATCACATTCAAAAGGAATCCCTTTCTTCCTCAGTTCTCCTGCATAAAAATGGATCACTGCATCTACGGCCATGTTTCTGCAATAACAGATTAGCTTTTCCTCTTCTGTTATAACGGATGCATACTCCTGCAGATATTCCATCATCTCCTGATATTTTCCCTGCTGGGTGTAAGACATGATGGTGCGCAGATGGTGTCTCATATCATGGCGCATCCTGCTGATCTCATCCATCTTTTCTGTAAGTTCCTCATAATTCTGTTTCTGTATCTGCAGTTTCTGTTCCATCTGACGGCTGTATTCTCCATAGGTAAGCTGAAATCTGTAAGCATTGGCAAGCTCCATCCACAGAGTCAGTCCCACACTGGCTACAAGCACTGCTGCACCAATTTCCATAAACCACCCGCCAATGATCGGCTCATATAATCTCCATATCCGGTCTGCTGCCAGAGACGCTGCATAAACAACAATTCCCACTAAAAGTACATTACTGTACTTCTGTTTTATCTCCTTTACACTTCTGAAAAGCAGATAACCGGCTGCTGCCCACTTCAAAATCTCTGTAAGCTTAGAGATCAGATACAGCCCTGTTGCAGACTGGGCTCTGCTGCACAGCATTTCTGCCACAAAAACCATCACTCCGGCTGCTGCGGCCACACCTGCAAGAATTTCCGGAATCCTTTCCTCACCTCCCAGGATCTTCTGTTGTACCAGCATAACACCGGCAAACATCAGATAATAGAACAATGCCTCCATTCCATAACAAGGCTGTACTTTTACTGCAACAAAGGAATGCAGGATCGGATAAGAGCCATATCCCAGCACGCAGATACAAAGCAGGGCAAAAAGTCCAAACTCCACTTTTTTAGTTCGCATATACATATACACTGAAAAAATCAGGACAAAAAATGTAAAAGCCATAAATACCACAGCAATCATAAGTGACAACCCGCGGATAATATTCACTTTAAAAGGAGAAGCCAAAACCGGCACATACTGAATTCCCGATGACACCGAATGTTTGTCTGTCACTGCGATCACAATCTCTGCAGTTCCTTTTCCCTCAAAGGTAAATACCCTGTTCTGAATCTGCTCCTGGTAATTGTCCGGATCCGGATTTCCCATCTGACCCATCAATTCCCCATTAATATACAGCTTGTAAGCAGAAAAAATCTCTGTCAGGCCAATAGCATATTGTTTTTCTTTTTCAGGAAGCACCAGAGTCATCCGATAGGTACCGCTTCCAAAAGGAGATTTATTTTTATCACCCAGATCCATCCCACCGTACTCGCCAATGGAAACATAACGGCTGTAGCAGCCCTCCTTCTGTTCCTTTATGTCCTGCGGTGTCAGCAATACATCCGGATAATATTCCCATTCCCTGGCAAGATAATGCACAGAATCATCATCAGGTACATAGAGGATTCCCTGAATGGCCTGATCCCCCCTGGCCGTATATTTGTTATCAAAACGGTAAAACAGAAAGAATATGCCCATAGTCAATGCAAATACAGCTACTATAAGTAGTAATGAATATTTCCAGTTCTTCTTCATTGCTGACACCTCCTTCTGTTTTCAGGTGCTTTGTTTGCCTTTCCACTGTCGCTTATCTGCGTTTTTTACGAATTGCAAAAATAATGGCAGCCACCAGGATACATACTGCCGGTAATGTAAGTATTATCATCAGAAACTGTTTGGCGGAAGCTTCTGCTTTCTGTTCTGTTTTCTCTTCCGACACCGACTCTTCTTCTGTAAATCCTGTGTCTTCTCCATCTGAAACAGCTTCCACGCTTTCTTCATCCGTCTGATTTCCTATACTTTCTGACTTTCCATCTGTCAAAAAATAATCCCCTGTCTGGTTGATCTCCATACGGAGAACATTTTGTTTTTCCTGATAATTCACCGCATATTGATTTCCCTGCACATCCTCCGCTTTTACTGTCTCAGGAGACTTGAACCCGCTAAACACAGATGTCTGAAATTCCACCACTGTTCCCGGAACTTCTGTTACCTCCTCACCTCTGACAAAAATCCGCAGAGAAAATGCAGTTTCTGACGTTTTCTCGATTCCTATCTGGATTTCATCCTCTGCATTGATCTTCCATCCGTTCACTGTATCCGGAGAAAATGTCACAGAGATTCCCTGTTTCTCAAACCTTGCACTTCCATTCTGTTGGATCATAAGAAGTATTCTCTTTCCACTGACTGCAGTAATGGTGTCGGTGCTTAACTCTGTCACGGAATTCTCTGTATCCGATATTTCAGCAGATTTTGCATCAGAAGCTTTGTTACTGCTGCTATTCTGTCCGTCTGTATTATTGTCTGTTCCGTAAGAGTTGTCATAATGATATCCGGCACTTCCCGTATTCAGATTCTCTTCCTTTTCTCCCTGTACTACTTCTGACGAAGCAGGTGCTTTCTGCACAATGTCAGGAAGATCTTTTTCCTCCCTGTCTGAAAAATTCCGCTCATGCCAGTATTCGTTGACAATAAAGGCATCATTATAGGAAAAAGAATAAATTCCTGTGCTCCCTTTCTCATAGACAGCACAGATCTGGTAGTTCTGTCCTTTCTTTAATATCTCTCTGTAATAAATCTGAATTCCATCAGAAGTCACTTCCACCAAGTCATCATCAATTTTCCGGTAATTTCCCTCATTCTCAGAAAGATAAACCTGTATATTCCGGCGTTCCTCTGTGGAAAATCCATCCAGTAGCATAGGAAATTCCAGCAGATCCACAGTTGGCATACTGTAGGTATTAATCTGTGGTTCTCCTTTTTTCTGTACAGAAAGATATGCATATGCCTCTGGCAGCGCCAGGCTGTCAGCTACTTCATATCCTTCTGGGATTACAAATGATCCGGTTACCTTGTACACACCTTGTTTTTCCCTGTTTACCTGGCTCAGATCCCAGGAGGATTCCAGAATCAGCTCCGGATTCTCCGCTGTATTTTCAAATGTTTCAGCAGTACTGACCCTCAGTCTGACATTCTCCTTCAATTCTTTCTCAATCTGCTTCAGGCTTCCCCCCGTTTTTACTGCATAGGCAGCACATCTGCTGAGATATTTCTCATCTCCGGTATCATAAGAGCAGATGATCTTTCCAGGCTTCTGTGTGTTTCCAAGCAAACTGTGCTGATAACCGTAAATTTTAAGACTGCCGTCTTTTTGATATTGAAACCGCAGAGTATTGGTCTGCTTCCTTCCATTATCATAGGTTACCAACAGAGAATAGGTATTGCCCACAACCATACTCTGGTTAGATACATACAGGCCCTCCTCTTCACAGAGAGCAAAGCCCTCCTCAGTGAGGTTGATCCACTGTCCGCTTTCTTTCTTCAGATAAGCTTCCATGGAGTCAAAATTTTCCTGCTTCAACCAGGGAAATATATAGATTCCTGCCGCAGTCAGCCTGTAATATATATTAATATCCGGTTTGTCCGGGTACTGCACAGAAACAGTTGTCTGTACCTGCAGACTTTCACTCTCATCAAAAGCATACTCAGGCGGAAGCTTCAGTACACCTTTCATTGTGTAAACGCCTGCCAGTTTCATATTTACAGACGAAACATCCCAGAACACTGGAATATGCAGTGTATCTGTGTCTGTATAAACTGTATAGAAAACCCGAGACAGTTTCTCAGCGATCAGTTCGCTGCTTTTATTTATTTCTACAGCTACTGCAGGAATATCATGAGGTGTGATCACATCATTTACCTTGATTACCGCGCCCCATACTGTGGTATTTTTTTTCATTCCCCATATGCCAGTCAGGCACAGAGTTATCATTAAAATCAGAACTGTTATTTTCTGTTTTCTCATGCTTTTTTCATACTTTCATTTTACATTACTGCTCGATCCGTTATCTTTATTCTCAATTTCCTTTGTTCTTAGCTTACCTTATCTGGCGGATTTCGGCAACAGACATAGGATAAACTGCATTATTTCATGAAAAATGGTGTACCGAAAAATGGTTAATTCTCCTTTTTCTTTCCTGGAAATTTCATAAAATAATATACAATAAACAATACTGCCGTAATGCTCCATGAAACCGGATAACTGAGCATGATCGTATTAATTCCCGGGTACATCTGTCCGGCTGTAAAAAGCCACAGGATTCTCAGGGAACACACACCGCCGCAGGTAAGGAGCATAGGCACCAGAACCTTCCCGGTACCCCTCAGTGCCCCGGACAGAATCCCTATGATCACATAAATGAAATAGGACGGCAGTAAAAAACGACTCATATGAACACCATGGACAATCACTGCGCTGTCTGTGGTAAACAGACGATAAATCCAGGGAGCAAATGAATACATCAAAATGATCATCACCGCAGAACTGACCATACTCATGACCATGCAGACACTCACACTCTTTCGCATACGGTGATATTTGCCGGCTCCGAAATTCTGTCCCACAAAGGTAGTAATGGAAATTGCAAACGCATTGATCACCATCCAGAAAATAGCATCGATTTTCCCAAGAGTTCCCCATGCCGCCACTGTGTCAGTCCCCAGATTATTTACAAATACCTGGATCACAATATTGGAAATATTATACATTACAGATTCCAGACCTGCCGGAATACCGATTCTCAGAACTGAAAACAGCATTCTTCTGTCAAAACGGATCTGATTGATCTTCAGCACATATATCTCTCTGGTTTTCAGAAGCATTACTGTTACGATCAGCGCACTGATCACCTGAGAAGTAACTGTAGCAACAGCTACTCCTGTCACACCCATGCCAAACGCAACCACAAACAGCAGATCAAGAATAATGTTCAGCACACAGGTAATGATCAGAACATACAGTGGTCTTTTGGAGTCTCCTACTGCACGCAGGATGGCTGCTCCCATATTATAAACCAGGTTAAAAACCATTCCGCCGAAATAAATATGAAGATACACTGCAGAGTCCTCTACCACATCTGCAGGTGTCTTCATAAGCAGCAATGCAGGTCTGGTCAGAAAAATCCCCACTACAGTAAGAACAATTCCCGCTGCAATGGAGAATGCGAATGCTGTATGCAGTGCCTTACTCAGATTCTTCTTATCTTTTGCCCCATAAAACTGCGAAATCACAACTGCCGCCCCTGAGGAAAGTCCTACAAAAAAACCAACGATTAGATTGGCGATCTGACTGGCAGAACCTCCAACTGCAGCAAGTGCCTGTTTTCCTACGAAACGGCCGACAACAATAGTATCTGCCGTATTATAAATCTGCTGAAAAAATGTTCCAAATACAATAGGAAAGAAAAATAACAGCAGCTGTTTCCAGATCACACCTTCTGTAATCTGATTTACCTTCTCCCTCTCATTCATTACTTTTTCCTCATCCATAAAATAATACACAAAAAAGCAGGCATCCCAAACGGGAGAACCTGCCATACTTTGCAATCATTAAAAATTAGTCTTCAACTTTAATGATTTCCTTTTTGTTGTAGCTTCCGCAAGCTTTGCATACTCTGTGCGGCATCATCAGTTCGCCACATTTGCTGCATTTTACAAGGTTCGGAGCGCTCATTTTCCAGTTTGCTCTTCTCTTATCGCGTCTTGCTTTGGAAGATTTATTCTTCGGACAGATGGACATTATGTTACACCTCCTTAAATTTACTAAATATATCACTGATAGCTGCCATACGGGGATCCTTAGGTTCCTCGACGCATCCACAGGGACCGTCATTGAGGTTTTTCCCGCACTGGCTACAGATTCCTTTGCAGTCTTCTCTACATAAAACCTTCAAAGGCCAGCTCATCAGTACCTCAAGATAGACCAGCTGGTCCACATCCAGGTCCATACCTGTGAGATAAGAACTTTCGTCCAGATCATTCACACGGTCTTCATCCGTAAGCTTCATATCAAGTTTTCGCTCAATCTCCAAAGGAATCTCTGTTGAAACCTCTTCCAGACATCTGTCACAGGGAATACCTACGGTAATCTTACCTGTTCCTCTGATCTCAAGATTTCTGTCACCTGTATTCGTGATCGTAAGCTCTATGGGTTCTTTTGCAAGTACCGGAAAGCTTCCTGACTGAAAGGTGATCGTATCCATTCCAAACTCTGCAGTCTTCTGAATACGCATTCCTTCACTGGATGAAATATCTGATAAATGTATCTGCATACTTTTCTCCTATCCACACTTGTTTTATTATACATACCGCCTCTGCTTTTGTCAACGATAAATTAGAAAAATTTCACATTTTGTCAAGTAATATTCCTTTACGAAGTATTTTATCATCCGGCGGCATTATTATCAGGTAATTTCCACATGCCTTACGGGCACAAAGAAGGGTGCTCCTGACAGATGCACCCTTCCCTTCTATATAAATATAACTTTTATCCAGTTATATTTCTCTCGTTTGGACACAAAACAGACACTTTATTATCTGTGAAAATTAAACCAGAGCTACTGTCTCTCTGCAGATTGCAAGTTCTTCGTTTGTAGGAATTACAGCAACTTTAACTTTGGAATCCGGTGTAGAGATTACGATCTCTTCTCCGCGAACTCCGTTAGCTTCTTTGTCAAGTGTAACTCCGAGGTATCCAAGATAGCTTACAACTTTCTCACGTACAGGAATAGCATTCTCACCGATACCTGCTGTAAATACGATCGCATCTACACCATTCATAGCTGCAACATATCCGCCAACGAATTTAGCGATACCATAGCAGAGAACGTCGATTGCGTTAGCTGCATCTTCGTTTCCGCTCTGAGCTGCATCGTTCAGGTCACGGAAGTCACTGGATAATCCGCCGGATAATCCAAGAAGACCGGATTTCTTATTAAGAACGTTCATCATACCTGCGATATCAAGGTTTTCTTTCTTAGCGATGAATTCCATGATAGCAGGATCAATGTTACCGGAACGTGTTCCCATAACAACACCTTCAAGTGGAGTAAGACCCATTGTTGTGTCTACACACTGTCCGTTTACTACAGCACTGATGGAAGAACCGTTTCCAAGGTGGCAGACGATAACTTTGGAGTTGTCTTTGTCAAGACCAAGGAATTCAACAGCACGTTTGGAAACGAAGCTGTGGGATGTTCCGTGGAAGCCATATCTTCTTACTTTGTAGTTCTTGTAATATTCGATTGGAAGACCATAGAGATATGCTTTTGCAGGCATTGTCTGATGGAAAGCTGTATCAAATACTGCTACCTGAGGTACACCTGGCATAAGTTCGGAGCATACACGGATACCGATCAGGTTTGCAGGGTTATGAAGTGGTGCAAGGTCATTGCATTCTTCTACTGCTGAGATTACTTCATCTGTGATCACTACAGATTTGGCAAATTTCTCACCACCATGTACAACACGATGTCCAACAGCATTTACTTCTTTCAGGCTTCCGATTGCGCCTGTTTTATCATTTGTGAGGGCATCCAGTACCATCTGGATTGCTTCTTTATGTGTAGGCATTGCAGCTTCTGTGATCTCTTTGTCACAGCCTGTTTTCTGATATACTAATCTTCCATCGATACCGATTCTCTCGCAGAGACCTTTTGCAAGAACTGCTTCTGAATCAGAGTTGATCAGCTGATATTTAAGGGATGAACTTCCACAGTTGATTACTAATACGTTCATTTTCATATTCTGCCGGCAGCAAATTTCGAATACTGTCCATAATCCTGACACAAGTCTTCGAATATTTCTGTCAGCTTTTCCTTTCATATTATAATATTATTCTCATCATTTCCAGGGAAATATGAGTAATGATATCAAAGGCATCAGAATCAGAAATATCTCCTCCGATGCCTTTAACATTATGTAGTCAATGAAATAATTCTCAGTCCGTTTTACGGTCTGACTGAAATCTTATTTGTTGTCGTCAGCCTGGCACTGTACTGCTGTGATAGCTACCACACCAACGATATCGTCTGCAGAGCATCCACGGGACAGGTCATTTACAGGTTTAGCGATACCCTGGGTTACAGGTCCGTAAGCTTCTGCTTTTGCAAGACGCTGTACAAGTTTGTATCCGATGTTACCTGCATCAAGGTCTGGGAATACAAGTACGTTAGCTTTACCTGCAACTTCGCTTCCAGGAGCTTTAGAAGCGCCTACGCTTGGAACGATAGCTGCATCAAGCTGGAATTCTCCGTCAAGTGCAAGTTCCGGATTCTGCTCTTTTGCAATCTTTGTAGCTTCTACTACTTTATCTACGTCAGCATGTTTTGCACTGCCTTTAGTGGAGTGTGAAAGCATTGCAACGATTGGTTTCTCCTGAACAAGAAGTTCAAAGGATTCTGCAGAAGATGCTGCGATTGCTGCAAGCTCTTCTGAAGTCGGGTTCTGGTTCAGACCGGAATCAGCAAATACAAATGCGCCGTTTGCGCCATATTCGCAGTTCGGAACTACCATTAAGAAGAATGCGGATACAAGTTTTGTACCTGGTTTTGTTTTCAGGATCTGAAGACATGGTCTTAATGTATCAGCTGTAGAGTGACATGCACCGGATACCATACCGTCTGCATCGCCCATTTTTACCATCATTACACCATAGTACAGATACTGGTTAAGAAGAATCTCTTTAGCCTGATCCGGTGTCATGCCTTTTTTCTGTCTTAATTCTACTAACTTGTCAATGTATCCCTGTGTTTTCTCTGATGTAGCAGGATCTACGATCTGTGCGCCGGAAATGTCATATCCGTCTTCAGCTGCACTCTTTTTAACAGCTTCTTCGTTACCAACAAGGATAACCTTTGCAATTCCTTCTTTTAAAATTTTCTCTGTAGCTGCCAGAGTTCTCTTATCTTCTGTCTCCGGAAGTACGATTGTTTTTACGTTTGCTTTTGCTCTCTCTTTGAGTGTGTCAATAAATCCCATGATTAAAATGGCTCCTTTCATATAGCAGTTCTGATATCACAATGTCTGTGTACCAGATATCATTACCATTCACCGAATATATACAGTGAACAGTAATCTGTTTTCTGCGCTGTCTTCATTATACCTCCTGAAGCCTTGTATTTCAAGCATCTGAATGGTAGAATATGACATAAAAAAGTATTTTTTAAGATGCAATATGGTTAAAAAAAGAGAACTCTACAAAAATTTCAGGAAGGAGCATCTGTGTAAATTTATGAAAACAGCAGGAATTATTGCAGAATATAATCCTTTTCACAAAGGACATGAATATCAAATCAAGTATACAAAGGAAAGGTTAAAAGCAGACTACGTTATTGTTGCCATGAGCGGAGATTATGTGCAGCGCGGCACTCCTGCTCTCATCTCCAAACACGCACGTGCAGAAATGGCTCTGCGGTGTGGTGCTGACCTTGTACTTGAAATGCCGGTATCTGTCTCTACTGCAAGTGCGGAAGCCTTCGCAATGGGAGGTGTTTCCCTGTTGGACGGTCTTGGCGTTGTTGATATGCTCTGCTTTGGAAGTGAATCCGGGGAGATCAGCGCACTGAAAGAACTGGCTGAGATCCTTGTAGAAGAACCTGAAGAATATAAAAAGCTACTGAAAAGCTTTTTAAGCGAAGGGCTGACTTTTCCGGCTGCCAGAAGCCAGGCACTGACAGAATATTTTAAGAATCCGCGCAACTTCAATGGTGACGATTTTGACGGAGTCCTTACTCCTCTGTTAAATGAAGTTACACAGATCCTGAATACACCGAATAATATTCTGGGGATTGAATACTGTAAGGCACTTCTCCGTCTGAACAGCCGGATCTGCCCTGTCACGATCCGCAGGGAAGGAATGGGTTATCATGAAACCACTGTCCCTGAAGGAGATTTAGCAAGCTCCTCCCCTGATTTACACTCATCTACTGATTCCTTTGCATCTGCAACTGCTATACGCAGTCTTATTCAGAATCTGGAAGGTGACCATTCAGAGGCAATCTCAGACATAAATAATCCAGTCAGGAATTCGGATAACAAAATTGTCAATATACTGTCATCCCAGATTCCGCCAGATGCTTTTTACGTTTTCAAAAAGGCGCTGGACTCCGGTGAATTTCTCACAGAAAATTCTCTGGACTCTATTCTTTCTTACTGCCTTATGAAGGAAAATGTAGAAAGCCTTTCTTCCTATATGGATGTTTCCGAGGATCTTGCACGAAGAATCATAAATCAGCAGAACCTTCTGCTGTCCTTCTCCCAGTCTGTTGCTGTTTTAAAAACCAGAGAGCTGACTCAGACAAGGATACAGAGGGCATTGCTTCATATTATATTAAATATCCATACTGTGCCGACACAGATTCCCTTTGCCAGGGTTCTTGGTTTTTGCAGGGAAAGCAGTGAGCTGCTAAGCCAGATCAAGCAGCACAGCCGAATTCCTCTTATCACCAAGCTTGCGGACGCCCAAAATCTTTTGGACAGTGAAGGTAATCAGATTTTATCTGAAACTGTTTTTTCTTCCAATTTATATGAAAAACTTCTGTGCCTGAAAACCGGCAGAAAATTCTGTCACGAGTCCCAGAAACAGCTTATTATCATATAATTCTTGTTGTTTAAATTCACTTATGTTAAAATAAAAACAGTGAGGATAAGGATATAAAATAAGGAAGGAGGAAAAGAAAAATGAAAGCTAATTCAGGTTTAAAAAAGAACAGAACAAAGATTCAGATGGTGCTTACCGCCCTGGTAATCTTATCCGTTGTACGTCAGTTTTTCCTGGGAAATTACCACAATATGTTTCTGGGAATCTTAACATTGATCCTTTTTATGGTTCCACAGTTTCTGGACAGGAAACTGAACGTCACAATACCACCGGGACTGGAAACAGTCATTCTGATCTTTATCTTTTCAGCAGAAATTCTTGGCGAAATTAATGCCTTTTATGTAAAAATTCCAATCTGGGATACTATTTTACATACTACTAACGGTTTTCTGATGGCTGCCATCGGATTTGCACTGATCGATCTTTTTAACCGCAGTGACAGATTTTCCATTAAAATGTCACCGTATTTTGTAGCTTTTTTTGCATTCTGTTTTTCAATGACTGTTGGTGTTATGTGGGAATTCTTTGAATTCAGCATGGACTGGTTTTTTGGAATGGATATGCAGAAAGACTGGATCGTACCGGCCATCAACTCTGTGAAGCTGAATCCTACCGGTGCAAACGTTCCCATCCATGTAGATGTTCAGTCCCTGGTCGTTAACGGTGAGACCTGGGATCTGGGAGGCTATCTTGATATTGGTATTGTTGATACCATGAAAGATCTGATCGTAAACTTTATCGGTGCAATAGTATTTTCTGTCATCGGTATTCTGTATCTGCGAAACCGCGGAAAAGGAAAGCTGGCAGCTTCCCTGATCCCGCAGGTACGCAGCAAGCAGGAAGAAGAACTTTCTTCCAAAGATCAGTAAGATCCACAGCTACCGAAACTGGCGCACTTTTCTGGAAATATTCTCCAGCTCTTCTCTGGAAAGCTCAGGAAGTCTTTCCAGCTGATCCATAAACATGGCAAGTGTCTCTTTTCGCTGCAATTCCACCATCTGGGTGTAGAAATTAACCACTACCCCGGTGGCAATGGCAACTACAAAAAGCGAATAGATCGTCAGAAGAACAGAACACATTTTTCCAATAAAAGTAACCGCAACCACATCGCCAAATCCGGCAGTGGAGATCACCGCATAGCAATACCACAGTGCATCTCCGTATCGGTTAATGTCCGGTTCAACCAGCTGGATCACTGTTGCGACAGCAAAAATAAACACAATAAAACCAATGATAATTTTATCTGCGCGAGTCCGCTTTAATACATTGCCTAATACTTTAATTCTTTTCATACACCTGTCCTCCAATGAAATAATCTATTATCTGAAATTAATTGAAGTATAGTATAAAACGGTTTCACTTGCAACACAAAAGCTTTGTGACATATAAAGGAGAATCCTCGTATGAAAGACAACAAAACGTTAAAAATCATCATCCTGATCACAGGAATTTTAACTGTATTATTAGGCATCTATACTCTTGTAAGACCAATGAGAACCTTTCTCTCTATCGGTTGGATCCTGGGAATCCTTCTGTTTGTAAATGGTATTGAACTTGTAGCTCTCTCTTTATCTAAAGAAAAGAAAGAAATCGGCGCATGTATCCTCGGTGTTCTCGAAGGACTTGCAGGTCTTGTTTTACTTTTCAGCGGTATCCAGAGATTCATTACAGATGTAATGGCAGCTTATATGGTCGGTGCTGTCATCCTGATCTATGGTATTTTCCAGATTGTCGGCGGCATAAAGACATACAGCACCTCTAAGGGAAAAGGAATCCTGAGCATTATCTGTGGTATTTTATCTGTCATTGTCAGTATCGTATCATTTACCCACCCTGTACTTACCATGATCTCTGCAGGATATATGATCGCATTTTCTGTTTTAATACAGGGTATCAACATGATCGTACTTGGAATTAATTTCGGAAAGGCAGAAAGTTGACAAAAAGGTTATGGCTATATGAATAACACAAAAAGCCCCAAAAACGTATCTTTAAAAAATCAGCTTGAATTGTGGCTGTTCTGTGCACTCATTGGTGCTGTTGCCGGTGCACTGGTATGGATCCTGCTGACAAATCTGTGTATTCAGTTCGGTTTAAAGGGAGGACATTTCTTCCCTGTCATCTTTGCCGGAGTATGTATGGGATACGGCATGGCAATGCTGACCTGCGGGCCAGACGGGGGACATGTGGTATTTGGAGCTGCAATCGTTACTGCGTCACTTCTGGGCGGAATCATGAAAAAGCCACTGGCAGTAACCATGCTTCTCTTCCTCTGCTTCCCGGTTAAAATGTTTATCTGGATATTCATCGCAGCAGCGGTTGGGAGCAAACTTATCACACTCAAACCAGAGCAGGAACCTTCTGCAAATTACAGCAAGCAATAGAGTCGCTACCAGACAAAAAGAACCATTATATCAGAAAACATGGCTGTATGCTTCAGGCAACAACTATAACTTCTGTATATAATGGTTCTTTCATTTACAATTACATGTTATTTTTATAATTACTTTTCTCCGGAAAGAAGAATACGGTCATTATCCAGCATCTTACCGGCACCTGTCTTAAACTTCTCCAGAAGACCTTCCACTGTCAGGCCTTTCTTTTCTTCTTCATGGATATCCAGCACAATATCTCCGGAATCCATCATCAGAATACGATTTCCCAGATCAAGGGCCGACTGCATATTGTGGGTGATCATCAGACAGGTAAGCTGATGTTCCTCTACAATTCGTTTCGTAAGATTCAGTACCTTCTCTGCTGTGCCCGGGTCAAGGGCTGCTGTATGCTCATCCAGAAGCAGAAGCTTGGGCGGATTCATGGTTGCCATGAGAAGTGTCAGCGCCTGTCTCTGTCCACCGGAGAGAAGTCCTACCGGCTGAGTCATACGTTTCTCAAGTCCTATATCCAGAAGTTTCAGCTCTTCATGGAATCGCTCTTTCTCCTGTCTGGACACATGGGAAAGCCATCCGCCTTTCCCTGCTGCAAGCGCCAGATTCTCTTCTATGGTCATTCCAGGTGCAGTTCCCCTCATAGGATCCTGATACAGGCGACCGATGGTCTTTGCACGTACATGCTGGGGCATAAAAGTAATGTCCTGTCCATCCAGCATGATCACACCGGAATCTGTAAAAAAATCTCCACAGATTGCATTAAACAGAGTGGATTTACCAGCTCCATTGGAACCGATGATCGTTGCAAAATCGCCCTTCTCCAGATTCAGGGATAAATCTCTGATGGCCTGTTTCTCGTTTACCGTACCCGGATTAAAAGTCTTGGAAATATGTTCAATCTTCAGCATAAATCACTGTACTCCCTTCCTGTGAGTCATTCTTCTCTTAATCTGCGGCCACTGTTTTTTCAAATATGGACCTGAAATAGCCAGCACAACGATCACAGAAGATACCAGTTTCAGCATAAATGCCGGCATATTGAATCTCAGTGCAACGGTATATACCAGACGGAAAATAAAAGATCCAAGTACCATGCCAACAGCTCTCACGAAAATTCCACCTCTGCCAAGAATCGTACCACCAATCAGCAGGGAAGCCAGCGCGATGGTAACCATTCCCTGTCCGATATTGATATCTACAGATTTCTGTGACTGAGACAGAAGACATCCGGAAAGTGCTGTGAAGGAGTTGGCAACACAGAGACCTACAATCGTAGTAAATACCGGATTAATAGATGAGGATTTTACCATATCTGCATTATTTCCTGTTGCCCTGATTGCCAGACCAAGTCTTGTCCTTAAGAAAAATACAAGGAAGACAATCACAATGGCTACTGCAATGAAAGCAACTACAATATCTCCTCTTCCTTTCAGCGGTGTACTTTTCAATGTTTCTTTCATCATGGAAAATACCGTCTCTGTTCTGTTCATATTGATCAGGGAGGAACCTCCCATCACTGCAATATTCACAGAATAAAGAGCCGTATTAACGATAATTCCTGCAAGAAGACTGTCAACACCCAGCTTTGTCTGAAGTATGGCTGTCACAAAGCCCGAGCATATACCTGCAGCCATAGCTGCAAAAATTGATAAAAAAGGATGTCCGCTGACTGCCACTGCTGCTCCCACTGCTGCTCCCAGTGTAAAACAGCCATCAGTGGAAAGGTCACAGACATTCAGCATGGAATAACTGAGAAACAGGGCAAGAACTGTCAATGAACAGATCAGGCCAAGTTTCAGCGCGGTCTCTCCAAGAGAGAGTATAGTCGCAATAGTCACGATGATTTCCTCCAGTTTGTATTTATTTTATTACATTCAATGAACAGCAACAGAAAATATCTGCTGCTGTTCATTTTAATCCAGAAAATATATCAGTCTTTTCAATCGGCACAATGGATTCCATAAACCCAGAACTTATTCTGAATTTATTCAAAATGCTGTCCGAATATCCTTATTATTTCTCTACATCATCAAAGCTCTCTGCTGTAACGATCTCATTTACCTGTGTGCATAACGGCTCGAAATCTTTTTTAACAGTTTCAAGATCAAGTCCAAGTCCCTCGCAGGTTTCTGTGTTTACTGTTGCAGTACCATTATCAAAAGTTTCAACAGATGTTGTTGCAGGATCTGCATCATTCATAAGGATGTCTGCGATCATATCTGCTGTCTTCTGTCCAAGGTTTGCATAATCAACACCATATCCGACAAATGCACCATTTAGTGCAAAGGAGTCAGCTCCTGTATACTGTGGGATACCTGCATCAATGAATTTCTCATAGATAGAAAGCTCTGCTGTCATAATTGTGTTGTCAGTTGGTGTGAATACTGCATCTACGCCATCTGCCACCAGTGCATCTGCTGCAAGCTGTACCTCATCTGTTGTGGTACCTGTACGCTCTACATATTCGACGCCTTCTTTATCCAGATAATCCTTGGCTTCCTGGATGGCTGTTGTAGAAGAATCCTGTCCGATATCGTATAAAAGTCCGATTTTCTTTACATCCGGGTTCACTGCCTGGATCAGTTTCATGATGGATGCTGTATCCAGATAATCGCTTGTACCTGTAATGTTTGCTCCAGGTGCATCCAGATCCTCTACAAGACCGCTTCCTACAGGATCAGACACTGCGGAAAATACAACCGGTGTATCGGTTCCTTCTGTTGCGGACTGCATACGCATTGCTACAGGTGTTGCAATACCTACCATCAAATCTACATTATCAGCCTGAAAATCAGAAATGATCTGTTCCATAACATTGGCATCTGCATTACAGTTATCATAGGACACATCAAAATTTACGTCTTTTTCCTTGCCGATTTCTTCCAGACGGGACTGGATGTTGTCTACGATCTGATTCAAGGAAGCGTCATCTACATAATTGCAGATACCGATCTTGAAATCCTGTGCCATAACCGGTGATGCCATCATCATAGTTGCCATTGCTGTTGCTGCGATTGCTAATACTCTTTTTTTCATAGTCTTTTTTCCTCTCTCTACATCTTATTTAGCAGTTCATGGTTTTTTAACTGCCATAGTCTCAGGGATGTTTGCCAATCCCTTGTTACTGTCTGTGAGAAAGAACTCCCCGGATTCCTCTTTTTCCCGGATGTGTCAACTGCTGTGATACCCACCTGCCATCAGCAGATTTTCCTGCATTACAGGGGGTGCCATATAACAGATTCTCTTTATATATAAAAAAATCCGCCACAAGCTATCTGTTGCTTGAGACGGTAATAAGAATCTTATTATCGCGGTACCACTCAAATTGACGAATTGTCCACTTTCTCATGTACAAACATACACTCCTGATTTATAACGGGTTCGGTTCCCGTCGGTGCCTACTCTCACGCTTATCAAGATTTCGGGCCGCCCTCGAAAGGCCATTCAACAATCAGTTTCATACAGCTTCCCACCAACTGCTGTTCTCTGGAATGATTCTTGGTTGTTTACTCTTCTTTCTCATCGGTTTTGATGTGTTTACCTTACCACGCTAATGCAGATATGTCAAGAGGTTTATTTTTTATTTTTTTCCAAAAGGGACGCGAAGGAATGGGAAGGGATTTCGGGCTTAGTTTCGGAACCATGTAATTCTAAGGCATTTGGTAAGTTGCTAAAAGCATTCAAAAAAATCTCAAACTCGCTTCGCTCAGACAGTGAGATTTTTTTGAATAACGCAGCTTCCCAAATACCAAGAATTACTATGAACCCTCAAATGCGCCCGAAATCCCTTCCCATTCCTTCGCTGTATACTGGCGGATTAACATATATTTTCTTTTCGACAGCATGCTGAATTGCTTGCTTTCTGCACCACCGCAGGAGACTTATTTAATCGAATCAAGTAAATCCCCCGCGGTGGTTGCGAAAAGCAATAAGCAGTGAGTGGGGACTTGCCTTCTGTCAAATGCCTGCTGCAATGATATTGGGACCTGTATATTTCAGGATAGCAACATGTAAACAGTGATGTTTACAGAACGATATGATAAGTGTTAAAATAATGTTCAGAAAAGATCTGCAATCTGCTATGTGGTAATTTTAAGTTTAAATAGATTATTTATATAGAAATGAGGGATATTATATGTCAACAGCAAAAATGGTTTTTCATGGGAGTGATATTGAGAAAATATGTGAGGTCTATCAGCTTAAGCCGGAGGAAATTGTGAAGTTTGGGGCTAATGTAAATCCGCTGGGGCTTTCCGAGCATGTAAAGGAACAGCTTGCAGGACGGCTGGATATCCTGTCTTCTTATCCAGACAGAGATTATACTTCACTTTGCAGCACAATTTCAGAATATTGTAATATTCCTGCTGAATTCATCCTTCCCGGAAATGGTTCCAGCGAACTGATCGCACTGCTGATACAGGAACGAAATCCAAAGCATACCCTTATCCTGGGTCCGACCTATTCAGAATACTCCAGGGAACTCTCCTTCTCCGGAAGTACACAGGAATATTACCATCTGCGCGAAGAGGATAACTTTGTCCTCAATGTAGATGATCTTTGTCACACCCTGGATGGAAAATACGATTTTCTCATCCTCTGCAACCCAAATAATCCTACCTCATCTGCAATTAGCATAAATGACCTGCGCAGAATCGTTTCCTTCTGCAATGAGCGGAACATTTTCGTGATGATCGACGAAACTTATGTAGAATTTGCCCCGGATATCAATGAGATCACTGCTGTCAGCCTTACCAGAGAATTCACGAACCTTATGATTCTGCGCGGCGTATCAAAATTCTACGCAGCCCCAGGTATGCGTCTTGGCTACGGAATCACCGGGAACCTGGAATTTCTCAAAAAAATGAAAGAAAAACAGGTACCATGGTCCCTCAACAGTCTGGGAGCCCTGGCCGGCGAGCTGATGCTCAAGGACAAAAACTACATCCGCCAGACCCGAGACCTCATTCTCTCAGAACGCACCCGCCTGCTCAAAGCACTGGAGAATATCCCCACTTACAAAACCTACCCGGCCTACGCCAACTTCCTCCTCCTGAAAATCCAGAAGCCCGGCCTGACCTCCCAGGACGTCTTCGACGCCTGCATCCACCAGGGTCTCATGATCCGCGACTGCTCCTCCTTCGAATGCCTGGACGGCGAATACATCCGCTTCTGCATCATGCACCCCCAGGACAACACCCGACTCCTCAATATTCTGGAATCTCTTTAATTGCTATAGTTAAAACCAGATACCAGCGGAGCGGAAAATATTTTGTCTGGGATGCATTTGCAGGAGTCTTAGATATTCTTAGTTTTCAGAAATCTGCGTTATGAGCTGGCTGCATCACTGTCTGAGCGAAGTTTGCAACGGAGCGAGTTTGACAAGACGGCTCATGCTTTTAGCAGATTTATGGAAACTTAGAATATCTTAGGCTCCGAAACCGCACCCCAGACAAAATATTTTCCGCTCCGCGTCCCTCTTGAACATAAAAAGAGCCAGAAACTCCCCTTTTCCGAAGTTTCTGGCCTTTTTTATCAGTTTTTAAAGCTATGGATCGGTGCCGGAATCCTTCCGCCACGCTGCACAAACGCATCACAGGAGAACTGGTTCACCGGCATGATCGGTGCATAACCAAGCAGTCCACCGAACTCAACCACTTCGCCAACCCCCTTACCAATTACCGGGATCAGACGAACCGCCGTAGTCTTCTGGTTCACCATACCAATTGCAGACTCATCCGCAATAATACCCGCAATCGTAGAAGCCTTCGTATCTCCGGGAATTGCAATCATATCAAGACCTACAGAACATACACAAGTCATAGCTTCCAGCTTCTCAAGAGTCAGTGCCCCTGCATTCACCGCATCAATCATACCCTGATCCTCGCTGACCGGAATAAATGCACCACTCAAACCACCAACTGCTGTAGAAGCCATAACTCCGCCCTTCTTAACCTGGTCATTTAACAGAGCAAGCGCAGCTGTTGTGCCCGGTGCACCTGCATGCTCCAGACCAATCTCCTCAAGGATCTCAGCAACACTGTCACCAATTGCAGGAGTAGGAGCCAGAGACAGATCCACGATGCCAAACTTAACACCAAGACGTCTGGAAGCCTCCTGTGCTACCAGCTGACCAACACGTGTTACCTTGAAGGCAGTACGCTTGATCATCTCACAAAGAGTTTCAAAATCCTTACCTCTTACCTGTTCCAGCGCAGTCTTAACAACGCCAGGTCCGCTGACACCAACGTTGATGATAGTGTCTGCTTCTGTCACACCATGGAAAGCACCTGCCATAAACGGGTTATCATCCGGTGCATTACAGAATACAACCAGCTTCGCACATCCCAGGGAATCCTGATCTTTGGTAGCTTTCGCTGTTTCCAGAATGATCTCACCCATCAGCTTAACAGCATCCATATTGATACCTGTACGTGTAGATCCAACATTTACAGAACTGCAGACACGCTCTGTCTTCGCCATAGCCTGTGGGATAGATTCGATCAGAAGTCTCTCAGCAGGAGTCATTCCCTTGCTTACCAGTGCAGAATAACCGCCGATAAAGTTTACGCCTACCACCTTGGCAGCCTTATCCAGAGTTTCTGCAATAGTTACAAAATCTTCCTTTGTCTTACATGCAGCTCCGCCAATCAATGCGATCGGAGTTACGGAAATTCTTTTATTTACGATCGGAATTCCATATTCACCGGAAATAGCCTCACCTGTAGATACCAGATCCTTTGCACAGGTTGTGATCTTTTTATAGATTTTCTCATTTAAAACAGCAAGATCACTGTCAATACAGTCCAGAAGGCTGATACCCATAGTAATGGTACGCACATCCAGATTCTCCTGCTCGATCATTTTATTCGTTTCATTTACTTCAAAAATATTGATCATTTTGTTTTTCTCCCTTGTATGTTCTCTCAGCATTTTTCAGGCAATCTGATACAGGAAAGTCCCTCAGTGGCTTACCTGCTTAGATTTTCTCAGATTCTGTGCATTACATTGAAGATATCTTCATGCTGGCAGCGGATCACTACACCGATCTTATCTCCAAGGGCTTCCAGTTCTTTGGCAAGAACTCCGTTGTCTTTCTCACATTTGCTGGCATCTGTTACCATCATCATGTTGAAATATCCCTGTACGATGGTCTGGGAGATATCAAGAATGTTTACATTATTGTCTGCAAGATAAGTACAAACCTTTGCAATAATTCCTACGGTATCGTTTCCTACTACTGTGATGATTGTCTTTTTCATAAGTTCTTTGTCCTTTCTACACTGTAATTACTTCTGATATGCAATCCCTCTGTGCCACCTGAATTCTGAAATCACGCGACTTATAAGGGTTGTCACCTAAGGTTACTTCTGAACAGACGGTTTCATATGCCAGTTCCTCATAATTATTTTCCCTGCTCAGATGTCCAAGGAAAATCCCTTTCATATTGTCATGCAGCAGCCTGCATAAAAGCCTGCCTGCATTCTCATTGGAAAGATGTCCCCTGTCTCCAAGGATTCTCTGTTTCAGATAATAGGGATATTTTCCAACCTGCAGCATACGGATATCATGATTTGCTTCCAGAAGAAGCGCATCCAGATTCTGCAGATTACCGACTATGTACTCATTATATTTTCCAAGGTCTGTAGCAATCCCCACAGAATGCTCTCCACACTCTACCCGGTATCCTACGGGCTGTGCAGCATCATGAGGGATCGTAAAAGGATTCACTGTCAGATCATTAATCTCAAAAGGCTCATCTTCGTGTATCTCACGAAAAATCCCTTCCGGCATTTTTCCAAGATTCATGTGAGATAAAGCTTCCACAGTTCCTTCTGTCGCATAAACCGGTATCTGATGTTTCCTTGCGATCACGCCCAGACCTTTGATATGATCCGAATGTTCATGTGTAATCAAGATACCATCAATATCTTTTCCTGTCAATTCCAGAGAATTCAATCCCTGTTCTACTCTTTTTCCGCTGATGCCTACATCCACCAGAAGATGGGTATTATCTGAGCCCACATAAATACAGTTTCCGCTGCTTCCGCTGGCAATGCTACAAAGTCTCATATTTTCTGATTCCTTCCTCAATCTGCCGTCTGGTCTGTGCAAAATCTCCGTTATTTACCACAACATAATCTGCATTTTCCCGAAAAAAAGTCTCCGGTGCCTGACTGGCAATGATACTGACTGATTTCTCTCTTGTATAACCGCGGTTCTCCATCAGTCTCCTGATACGGATTTCTTCATCCGTATGAATATACCATATCGTATCGCAAAACTCCTGATAATGATCTTCCAGAAGGAGTGCAGCTTCCACCACACATATCTTCTGTCCCTGCTGTTTCTTTACAGCTAACTGCTCTCTGATGTACTGTTTCACAGCAGGATGGATGATCTGGTTTAATTTCTCCAGAAGCTCTGGATGTGAAAATACTACATCCGAAACCTGTCTGCGGTCAATAGTTTTATCATTTTTTATGATTTGTCTTCCAAATAGTGCAATCACCGGTTCATAACAGGACTGCCCCGGCTCCATCACCAGATGCCCGATCTCATCTGCTTTCATCACATATGCCTGATACGTTTCTTCAAGAAAATCAAGCACTGTACTTTTTCCGGCACCCACTCCGCCGGTAATTCCTATTGTTATCATCATCACTTCGCCTCATACCAGTTATTACCCTGATGCATATCGACTTCCAGTTCTACGGAAAGCTTTGCGGCACCTTTCATCTCTTCTTCAAGAATAGCAGAAACCTGCGGGATTTCCTCTTTACAGGTCTCTATCAGAAGTTCATCGTGTACCTGAAGTACAAGACGGGATTTAAGATTCTCATACTTTAATCGTCTGTACACACGGTTCATTGCAATTTTAATGATATCCGCCGCAGTTCCCTGTATTGGAGAGTTCATGGCTACTCGCTCCCCAAAAGACCTCTGCATAAAATTACCGGATTTCAGTTCCGGGATCGGCCTGCGTCTGCCAAACATGGTAGTCACATATCCTTTTTCTTTTCCCTCTTCCACCAGTCCGTCAAGAAATCCTTTGATCTTTGGATAAGTTTCAAAATATCTTTCAATATATTCTGCTGCTTCTTTTCGTGTGATACTTAAATCCTGGCTGAGCCCAAAGGAACTGATCCCATAAACGATTCCAAAATTTACTGCCTTGGCATTTCTCCTCTGCAGATCTGTCACCTCATTAAATGGCACATGGAATACCTCTGATGCTGTATGTCTGTGGATATCCTGGGCTTCTTTATATGCCTGGATCAGTTTCTCATCCCCTGACATATGCGCCAGAACACGAAGCTCGATCTGGGAATAGTCCGCATCCAGAAATACATATCCCTCTTCCGGAACAAATACCTTACGGATCAGTCTTCCAAGCTCCATTCTTACAGGGATATTCTGAAGATTCGGCTCTGTGCTGCTGATCCTTCCTGTTGCTGTAATTGTCTGGTTAAAAGTAGAATGAATCCTGCCGTCCTCTGCGATCTCACCAACAAGCCCGTCTGCATAAGTAGATTTCAGTTTCGCAAGCTGACGGTACTCCAGAATATCCTTTACAATGGGATACTCCGGTGCAAGCTTTTCCAGAATATCTGCCGCTGTGGAATAACCTGTCTTTGTTTTCTTTCCGCCCTTAAGGCCAAGCTTTTCAAACAGGATCACTCCCATCTGTTTCGGAGAATTGATATTAAACTCTTCCCCTGCCTGCTGCCAGATCTGCTTCTCCAGTTCTCCAATACGTACACTTAGTTTCTCACCGTAGCTTTTCAGTTCTTCACTCTTCACGCTGATTCCCCATTTTTCCATGGAATCAAGAGTAAAGATCAGCGGAAGTTCAATCTGTGTATATACATTCCACATACCTGTATCACGCAGTGCTTCACACATGGGTTTCCGGCAGGCAAGTGCTGTATAGGCCATGTAGCAGGCCCATGCTGCAAGCCCCTCTGCACTCTCCTCCCATGCTTTTTTCACTGTTTTCTTTCCAAGAAGTTCCTCTCTTGCAGGCAGGATACGACCATTCAGATATTCCTTTGCCATATCATCGTAAGTATAGGAGGATTTCAGAGGATTCAGCAGATATGCAGCCACACCTGCATCAAATACAGCCATCGGATCATCAGATTTTATATGCTTGAGTAATGCCTTTACATCCAATGCACATACACATTTTTTATCATATTTCAGAGTACCGTCTGTATTGACATCAGATATCTCATTTTCCGGATCCTTCTTCACATCATCTGTATTAGATTTCATAATATTCTCTGTGTTGGATTCAGATACTTTATGAAGGAGCCCTTCCAATTTTCCGCAGAGATAACCTTCTGTGATCATCCCTTCTACAGGAATATAATAAATTTCCTCTTCATTCAGCGCAAGTCCTGCACCAAATACCCTGCCATTCTCTGTAACCAGAGAAACACCCGCTGTCTTTCCTGCTTCCGCTTTCGCAAACAGCGCTTCACAGCCTGCCAAGTCTGCACATGTGAAAAACTCCTGTTCCAGCGTATCTTCCTGTACTGCTGCAGAGTCAAAACGGTTAAGCAGATTCTTAAATTCCAGCTGTCTGCAGAGAAGAAAAGCTTCTTTTGTATAAAGATTTCCCAGTTTTGCCTTTTCATACGAAAACTCTATGGGACTGTCCGTACAGATCGTAGCCAGAGCCTTGCTCATCTGCGCCATATCATAATGTTCTCTCATTGATTCCCTGGCTCTGTTTGGCTTCAGCTCTTCCAAATGTTCATGAGCATTCTCAATACTTCCATACTCCACAATAATCTTTGTGGCAGTCTTCTCACCTACTCCCGGGATTCCCGGAATATTGTCAGCACTGTCACCCATCAGCGCCTTTAACTCAATGATCTGGGGAGGTGTCACCTGATATTTCTCGATCACCTGCTGTGCATGATAATCCTCTATAGTGGTCTTGCCCCTTACAGTCTTTGGCAAACGGATCATAACCTTATCTGTCGCAAGCTGAAGCAGATCTCTGTCACCGGAAAGGATTGTCGCATCCATTCCTGCCGCTTCGCTTTTCCTGGCCAGAGTTCCCAGAATATCATCCGCTTCGTAGCCTTCTTTTGTCACAACATTCACACCCATTGCAGTAAGCATTTCTTTAATCAGCGGTACCTGCTCTCTCAGTTCTTCAGGCATGGGTTTACGTGTTCCCTTGTATGCTTCAAACATCTTATGGCGGAAAGTCGGTGCCTTCAGGTCAAATGCCACTGTCAGATACTGAGGCTTCTCTTCCTCGATCGTCCGAAGAAGGATATTCAGGAAACCATATACTGCCCCTGTGTGTTTTCCTTCTGAATTTGTAAGATCCGGCAGACCATAAAAAGCTCTGTTCAGAATACTGTGTCCGTCAATCAGTAATATTTTTTCGCTCATAAAATCCTCCAGTGTCTTTATAGAATGTAATTCGTCTCCATCATTACAAAAATCAATATTGCCGCAATCGTAGCGATCAGAAGGCATATACTTACTCCAAACATCAGCCAACTGGCTTTCTTCTTGCGGATATATCTTCTGGATTTCCGGATATCCTGTTCCAGCAGTTTTTTGAAATCCAGAACCGAATCGCTGCTGTCATCATCAAGCTGCTGTGTTACCTCATGTACAATAAAATATGTTTCCAGTTCATCATAACAGGAAGAACAATTCTGTACATGATCGAGAAACTCTTCCAGTTCATTTAGTGGAAGATCATGTTTAATATAACTACTCACCATTCCTTCTGCAGTTCGGCAATCCATCTTCATTCCCTTCTTTCTTCCAAAAAACATCCAGGATGCTGCGTTCACTATTACGAATTATAACCGAACCGGAGTTAATTGGCAAGGAAAAGCAGCAGAAGCTCAAATCGCCTCTGCTGCTTTCATTGCTGTTCACTCAGTTTTCAGTGACATAACCAAATTTCCGGATTGCCTGCGGCAATGGACTTTTGGCTTGTATATCTTGAGAAAATATCACTTCTGCAGATTCACTTTCCCGGAAGATGTATCTGCATCTGTACTGTTTTCTGATTCTGCATTGTTCTCAGACTTTGTATTACTTTCAGATTCTGCCACTACAGTTGGAGCCTGTACAGGTGCATTCAGGATCTTCATAAATTCCTCACCTGTAATTGTCTCATGCTCATATAGATATTTTGCAAGTTCATGAAGCTTTCCGATATTGTCCTGAAGGATTTTCAGTGCTTTCTGGTGTTCCATCCTGACAAGCTCCACAACCTTCTTATCCAGAAGAGTCTGTGTCTCAAAAGAACAGCTTAAGCTGGAGTCTCCGCCCAGATACTGATTTGTCACATTCTCCATGGCAACCATATCGAAGTCTTCACTCATACCATATCTGGAGATCATTGCTCTTGCAAGCTTAGTCGCCTGTTCGATATCATTGGATGCTCCGGTTGTAATAGAGTGGAAGATCAGTTCCTCAGCGGCACGACCGCCTGTAAAGGTCGCTATCTTATTTGCAAGTTCTTCCTTTGTCATCAGATAATGATCTCCGTCATCCACCTGCATGGTATATCCGAGTGCTCCTGATGTACGCGGAATAATAGTGATCTTGTGGACCGGTGCAGATTCGGTCTGCTTTGCTGCAACCAGCGCATGTCCGATTTCATGATAAGCAACTATCAGTTTTTCTTTATTGGAAAGAACTCTGTTCTTCTTCTGATATCCTGCGATAACTACCTCGATACTCTCCTCAAAATCTGCCTGGGTGGCAAATTTTCTGCCGTCACGTACTGCACGAAGTGCTGCTTCATTGACAATATTTGCAAGTTCTGCACCGGAAGCTCCGGCTGCAGCTTTCGCAATCTCATCAAAACGTACGGAATCTGCGATCTTAATCTTCTTTGCATGGACTTTAAGGATTTCCTCACGTCCTTTTAAATCCGGAAGTTCAACAGGAATACGTCTGTCAAAACGTCCGGGACGAAGAAGTGCGGGATCAAGGGAATCCGGTCTGTTGGTTGCCGCAAGGATCACAACACCTTTGGAGCCGTCAAAACCATCCATCTCTGTAAGCAGCTGGTTCAGAGTCTGCTCGCGCTCATCATTGCCGCCTGTAAATCCGGCACCATCACGTTTCTTGCCAATTGTGTCGATCTCATCGATAAATACAATACATGGAGCTTTCTCATTCGCCTGTTTGAAAAGATCACGCACCTTGGCAGCGCCCATACCAACAAACATTTCCACGAATTCAGAACCGGAAATGGAGAAGAACGGAACTTCCGCTTCACCGGCTACCGCTTTTGCAAGAAGTGTTTTACCTGTACCCGGAGGGCCTACAAGAAGGGCTCCTTTCGGCATAGATGCACCGATTTCTCTGTATTTCTGCGGGTTATGAAGATAATCTACGATTTCTGTCAGAAGATCCTTGGCTTCGTCCTCTCCCGCTACATCTGAGAATTTGATTCCCGTAGATGATTTCACATATACTTTCGCATTACTCTTTCCAAATGACATTGCCCCACCGGGACCTCCGCCCATGGAACTCATCATCTTCTTGCTGAGCCACCTTCCAAGAAGGATAAAGATGGCAATCGGCAGTACATATCCTGCGATCAGACTGATCCAGATAGATGTCTGCTGTGGTGCTGCTGCACCGAACTTGACATTTGCATCATGCAAACGGTCTACAAGGTCAGGATCATTCATCTTGACAGTTCTGAAATAACCCTCCTGTCCGTCACTCTCTGCTACATAATAAATATAATCATCCTGAATTTCTACTGTCTTAACGTAATCCTTCTCTACTCCTGTCAGGAAAGTACTGTAATCAGTCGTCTGTACCTTTCGTCCCTCAATTGCAGGAAGTAACAGCACATTCAGAAGAATGATAATAACTGCCGCAATGATATAATATACATAAAGCGGTTTTCTGCCAGGCTTTTTATTATCAAGGTTCATTGGCTTTTCCTCCATTTCGTTTTGTTATGATGTACCATATCACTTATTCATCTCTTTTTCAAGAAAAGCGAGATAAATTTCATAAAGATTTTAGAATTATCTGAACTGTTCAATACGGCAAATAAAAAAAAAGCGAAAACCTTCACAAACAAAGGCTTCGCTTACTTTTTAGTGCCGGCAGTGGGACTTGAACCCACACGTGGTTGCCCACAACAGATTTTGAGTCTGCCTCGTCTGCCATTCCGACATGCCGGCATTGAAACGAGTATTATCATATCACGTTTTTGTCGAAATGGCAAGGGCATTTTTGAGTTTTTTTTAATATTTCACAAACCTCGTTTTAGAATACACATTGCTTGCCTTGATCAGTTTCTGATATCTGGCAAACAGCTTCTCAGGAAGTCTGATAGTTACGGTTTTGTTGACCGCAAAAGCTTTTTTTCCAACATAGTTCAGTGCTGTACTGTTGATCCTGATCACTTTGACTGCCGGGCACTGGTAAAAAGCTCTGGCATCTATATGTCTGACACTGGCAGGAAGTATGAAATTTCGCAGTTTTGTACACTGTGCAAATGCGTTGCTGCCAATTCTTTTTACTCTGCTACCAAATCTTATGTTCCGCAGATTCGGGCACTGGCTGAACGCATATTTTCCAATCGTTGTTACATTATTTCCAAAAATAACATCTGTAATTTCTTTGTTCCCGCTGAAGGCATTCTTGTCAATTGTAGTTACTTTATAAACTTTATCATTGATCACAACTGTAGCCGGAATCTGTATCACATTATATTCCGCAGCAAGACCTGTAACGCTTACTTCTCTTTCATTTAAAATCTTATAGCCAATTCCGCCTATCAGGTACTTATAGCTTCCATCCTGTTCAGTTAACGGAGCTGCATTGAACTGATATCTCACAGGTTGTACAATATCGTTTTTCTCCCATATACCTCCTGTATATTCTTCTCTCTGGAAAAAGATATATATATTGTATGCACGTTCCACCTTTGTATAAATACCCTTTGCAGAACCGATTTCCCATTTCCTGTGAATATCGCTTTCCTGCGGTTTGAGAGAAAGACTCCAGTATAATGGTGTCCATCTGACATCTCCCTCAACAGGATTCGTATTCTGCGTTCCGGCACCGGTCACATTAAATTTATAGTAAGTGTTGGGATAGAAAACCAGAGGTTTGTCAAGTCCTTCAACGACACTGTCATTTGCACTTACCCCTTTGCTTTCATCTGTGTCTGTTGAAGTTTCCTCTCCGGCTGCCCAGATGAAATTCTGTGTATCTGCTCCATCCTGAAATTCCGCTGCACCGGCCGTACTGACCGGAACTGCTGCCAGAACACCTGCCAGCACCATAGCTGCTATTTTTTTCATTACTCTCTCCTCCTCTTTTTCAGCAGTATATAAAATATATACAACTATTCAGTCCTTTCTTATAGCAATAGTGAACTGTTACTGTTCTGCTTACAATTTATATCTACATCTTGTATTTTACTTATTTTTCTGCTAAATGTCTACCTTGATTTTCTGCTAATCCTGTCGTATTTTTGTTACTGTTCACTCCGTTCTCAGTAACTTAGCCAAAATTCATTCCAGATTGCCTACGGCAATAGAATTTTGGCTTGTATGTCTCGGGATTTTGGCATATTCATGCCAAAACACCTCGCGGGATAGTGCTATGTGAATAGTAACGCATTTTTACTTCATCTGTATTCCACTTCTCATACGTGATATAATCCGCACCCATTTTCCTGAAAATGTCTACCATATCTTCATTCCGGCAAAGCCATACGGATATGCGGATTCCATTCTGATGAGCATTGTTGATATCATTCATACTGATATTTTTATACTCTGCACTTATGTCCAGATCATATTTCTTACACTGCTGTATCATAGAAGCATTCATGCGCACTGTACGGATCCACTGCATTTTTCCTGTAAATCCCATCTCACGCAGTTTACCAAGTGTTTCTATGCGAAAACAGATGAGTACCGGCTCTTTCTGTGATTCAGTCAGAAGCTGCATGAACAAATTCATGGCTTCTTCCGTACGGATTGACTTTATTTCAATCACCGGCGTCACAGAGTACTTATTGCAGCATGCAATATACTGTTCCAGTGTAGGAATAAGATTATCCGGATACTGCGAAGCATTTCTTCCATTTATAATCGGATACTGCTTTATCTCCTCATAAGTCATCTCTGAAATAAGCCTGTCCTCCCCGCACATCCGCAGCAAAGAATCATCATGAGAGACAACCAGAACTCCATCTGCGGTCTCTCTCACATCTGTCTCCACAAACTCCGCCCCATTGCGTCCTGCCATCTCAAAGGCAGGCACGGAATTCTCAGGTGCTTCTGTCTGTTCACCTCTGTGCAAAATATAATGAGTAACTCCATCCAAGGGTTTCCGGAACTTTTCCTCATCTTCCGGTGCAGGTGTGATTTTCGGAGTTGGCGTGACCGTTACCGTCGGCTCCGGGGTCACAGATGGTGCTGGTTCATCCGGCGTCAGTGTAGGCGTAATTTCCGGAGTTTCTGACGCTGCCGGCAGGACGATCACTTCTATCTCTGATACATACCTATCAGTACCATAAGAAACACTGGTGATTTTGACATTTCCCGTCTTTTTTGCAGTAACTTTTCCTTTCTTTGATACAGTTGCCACCGTTTTATCAGAAGAAGTATAAGTCAGCCTTTTTCCATACTTCTGCGGTTCCAGAATAATTGTCTTTCCTGCCGTTACTTTCACCTGTTTTTTGTATTTCTTAAAAAGAACTGTTTCCGTTTTATTATAGACAAAAACCTCGCAGTTTACTTTCAGTCCACTGATCTGTGCTGTGATCGTTGCCTGTCCGGGCTTTAAACCATATATCCTGCCATTTATAACCTTTACACATTTTGAGTTACTGCTGGTCCATTTAAACTTCTTTGGACTCACTTTTGTATCATGATTCAGGATCTTTACTGTATAAGTGGCACCGGTCTTTACAACCACCTCAGATTTATGCACTCGATATTCGTCTGCTGCATAAGTATTATCTGCCACAGATATTATACTGGTAAAACCTGTAATTATAAGCACAATAGCAAATATGACAGACCTTACAGTCTGCATGCCTGTTCTTTTGTCTCTGTATTCTTTTTTCTTATCTCCCATTATTCTATCTCTCATCTCTCATATGCCATTCCTGATCTGCTGCTTTTATTTCCGGTATGTTCTTAAACACTTCACAATTCTGATCACATTCGTCTCTGATGCAGGGACAGACCATCTTTACTTTTTTAAAATGTCCGGGAACACCTTCATATTGTACACTCCACAGACCATTGTAATGCAGCTGTTTACACATTCCTGTTTCATATTCATATTTAATCATACTACCTCCGAACAGACAAAATTTTACAGTACATTCTTCTGAAATCACTGTTTTTCCATGCAAAACGAAAGGCACTAACCTTCCAGCATCATGCACAGATCAGTACCTTTCTTTTTGTGTGTTTTTATGTCATATCTGCCCCGTCAATACCACAGGACAGTAAATTACAGAATAATCACAGCATTATTCCATATCTTCCAGTAATTTCTCATAAATCGGGAAGCAGTCAAATGTTGCGAAATAATCTTTCGGTGTCTCGGCACGGCGAATCATCTCGAAACTTCCATCTTCATGGAGAAGAATCTCAGAAGATTTCAGTTTACCATTGTAGTTATATCCCATGGCAAAACCATGAGCTCCTGTATCATGGATCACAAGAAGATCTCCCATATCAACCTTCGGAAGATAGCGGTCAATTGCAAACTTATCATTGTTTTCGCAGAGAGAACCTGTCACATCATACATATGATCACATGGCTGGTCTTCTTTTCCCATAACAGTGATATGATGGTATGCACCATACATTGCCGGACGCATCAGGTTTACAGCACACGCATCCACACCAATATATTCTTTATGAGTATGCTTCTCATGAATTGCCTTAGTTACCAGGCAGCCATACGGTCCCATCATGAAACGTCCCATTTCTGTATAAATTGCAACATCACCCATTCCTGCCGGAACAAGTACTTCTTCGTATACTTTGCGGACACCCTCACCGATCTCTCTGATATCATTCGGAGTCTGATCTGGTTTGTAAGCGATTCCCACACCACCGGAAAGGTTGATAAACTTCACATGAGCACCTGTCTCCTTCTGAAGTTTCACTGCCATTTCAAACATCTCTTTCGCCAGCATCGGATAATACTCATTTGTCACAGTATTGCTTGCAAGGAATGCATGGATACCGAATTCCTCGGCACCTTTTTCCTTCAGGATCTTGAATGCTTCAAAAATCTGCTCTGTTGTCATACCATATTTGGCATCTCCAGGGTTGTCCATAATATCGTTGCTGATCTTAAACACTCCGCCCGGATTATAACGACAGCTGATCACCTTCGGAATATATCCTACTGCTCTTTCTACACTCTCGATATGTGTAATATCATCAAGATTGATGATTCCGCCGATTTCATTTGCATATTTGAATTCTTCTTCCGGTGTATCATTGGAAGAAAACATGATATCTCCCTCTTTGCATCCGATTGCTTTGGACATCATCAGCTCTGTCATGGAAGAACAGTCACAGCCACAGCCATACTCCTGAAGGATCTGGATCAGAAATGGATTTGGAGTTGCCTTCACAGCAAAGAATTCTTTGAAGCCCTTATTCCATGCAAATGCTTCTTTCACTGCCTTTGCATTCTCGCGGATACCTTTTTCATCATAAAGATGGAAAGGTGTAGGAAACTGCGCTGTGATTTCCTGAAGTTTATCCAGGGTGACAAATGGTACTTTTTTCATAATAATCTTTTCTCCTCTTACTTCTTGTGTATATGTGTATATAAATGATCCTGACAGTACTCGTAGTTTCCGTTACATTTGGAACAGAAACGGAATTCCAGATTCGGATCATCTTTCTCTGTACGACCACAGACTGCACATTTGTGCTTTGTCACTTCCCCTGACTTGCTGCCCCCCGGGAAGGGAACGGTCTTACTTTCTCCCATTGCTCTCTTAAACTGATTTCTGCGATGGATTTCCTTCGGATTGTATCTGTTAAGATTTCTTGTACCAAGGAAGAAAATGATAAAGTTCAGTAAGGATGCGATGATCGGCAGTGCCATAAACCATGCTCCTCCCATAAAATATCTGACAATATCATATACCACAAGAGCAGCATATACAATCGCCATCCACTTCATCTTGATCGGGATTACAAAGTACAGTAAAACCTTCATATCCGGATATGTCAGCGCATATGCCAGAAAAATAGATAAACTGATATAATACGTTGAAAACTGTGATCCATTCAGATAAGCATCTAACACTCCACCTGTGATAAAATACAAAATAAACGCAGAAATTACTGTAAAAATCATTCCAGATAAAATATATACAGTAAATCTGAATGATCCCCATGTACGTTCCAGCGATGCACTGATCGGATAATAAAAGAACAATATCGCAATCATAAACCATAAAGCAGATGACGTACTCGGCGGATAAATAATCCATGTAACAAGTCTCCATATCTGACCATGCAGGATTTCAGAGACATTCAAACTCAACATGGAAAGAGCCCCCGGATTAATATACATCAATGCATATCCCAGTACATAACTTACAATAATATAAATCGTAAGATTCTCAATCCCGCGATTTCCAAATTTTCGTTCCAGTTTGTCAATAAATTTCATAAATCTCCTTTTCTCACAAAATGCTATTCGTTCTTTCGTTACAGCGGATATCCACAATCTGCTTTCTCTGCGTAATTCTGCACCGAATAACTGCCTCTCAGTTCAGACACAAAATCAGAAAAACTTCTTCTTGGAAAGAAATATCGCTGCAATAATACTTGCCACTACAGAAAGGATGATAACGATAAGAAATCCCCATGGTGTCCTGGAAAACGGCATTCCTGCAGCACTCAGGTTCATACCATACGCACTGAAAACAATAGTCGGAATACTCATAACAATGGTAATAACAGCCAGAACCTTCATGACAATGTTTAGGTTATTGGAAATAACTGACGCAAAAGTTCCCATCATACTGCTGAGGATACCACTGTAAATATTAGCCATCTCGATAGCCTGCTTATTCTCAATGATAACATCCTCCAGCAGCTCTGTATCCTCCGGATATTTCTTGATACTCTCCACCTTCAGAAGTTTCTCCAGAACCATCTCATTGGAACGCAAAGATGTGGTAAAGTATACCAGTGATTTCTCCAGTTCCAGAAGTTCCATCAATTCCTGATTTCTTGTAGACAGATGAAGTTTCTCCTCAATCTGCTCGCTCTTCTTATCTATAATACGCAGATATCTCAGATACATGCTGGCATTACGGTACAAAATCTGCAGAATAAATCTGGTTTTCATATAGGTAAAAAAGTTTCTTACCCTGCCTTCCATAAATCTTGTCAGAACCTGTGTGTCTTCCAGACATACAGTAAAGATCATCTTCTGAGTCACGATAATACCAAGAGGAATGGTCACATACCAGTCCTTCTCGTTACGTTCTTCAATCGCAGGTACATCTGCAAGGATAAGGGTATAATTGTCCTCCACTTCTATACGGGAACGCTCTTCCTCATCCAAAGGTGCGCGCAAATCGTCCACCTCTATCCCAAACTGCTCGGAAATTTCAAAAATTTCTGTTGCCGTAGGATTCGTCAGTGCAATCCAACAGCCCTCCTGTGGTTCCTGTATTTCATGGATAGCGCCATCGATTGTCTTAAAAATCCTTACCACGATCCACACTTCCCTTCTTTTTCTCGATTTCCCCTCAATAGATTGTTACTGTTTACTCTGTTCTCAGTAACAATAAATCTGCAACTATTCAGAGCTTCTGCAAGAGATTACTGAACAGTTACGTTTACTCTTTATTTTCACAAAGACTCAAACATCATTATAATTTGAACATGAATTTTTGTCAATTCCAATGCTTTCGGTTTACAAAACTTTTACACTTCGCTATAATAAAGTAGTATTTATTTATAAAAGTCCCGTAAGGTGGGGCGTACAGATTGTGGGAATGATTTTCCAAACACGCTCTAACTACGGCAACTGAATTCAGGTGAAATATCCCGCAAAGTGGGGCGTGCAGATTGTGGGAATGATTTTCCAGACACGCTCTAATACAATAACAGGAAAGGATACAAATCATATGAGCCAGTCATCATTTGGAAATAAATTTAAGGTAACCACCTGGGGAGAATCCCACGGAAAAGCTCTCGGAGCTGTGATAGACGGATGCCCGGCAGGCCTTCCTCTCTGTGAAGAGGACATTCAGAAATTCCTCGACAGAAGGAAACCCGGACAGAGCAGATACACCACCGCCCGTAAAGAGGGAGATCTGGTAGAAATCCTCTCAGGTGTCTTTGAGGGCAAAACCACCGGAACTCCAATTTCTCTGATGGTAAGAAATACAGATCAGCGCTCCAGAGACTACGGAAATATCGCATACTCCTATCGTCCCGGACATGCAGACTATACTTTTGACCAAAAATACGGATTCCGCGACTACAGAGGCGGCGGACGTTCTTCAGGGCGGGAAACCATCGGAAGAGTTGCAGCAGGTGCCATTGCTTCTAAAATATTAGGAGAACTTGGCATTTCAATCTGCACCTATACCAGATCTATCGGACCTGTTGAAATTGCTTCTTTTAATAAAGAAGAAATCCATCAGAATGCATTTTATATGCCGGACGCACAGGCAGCAGTGAAGGCCGGTGAATATCTGGAAGAATGTATGAAGAATCAGGACAGTGCAGGCGGCGTGATCGAATGTCGTATTACCGGAACACCTGCCGGACTTGGCGAGCCAGTCTTTGACAAGCTCAGTGCTCTTCTTGCCCACGCCCTGATGTCCATCGGTGCAGTCAAGGCTGTTGAAATCGGTGACGGCATTGCAGTGACTTCCTCAAACGGTTCCACTGACAATGATGGATTCACAGTCAAAGACGGTGAAATCATCAAAACCTCCAACCACGCAGGCGGAATCATGGGAGGAATCAGTGACGGCAGTGAAATCATACTTCGTGCCCATATCAAGCCAACCCCATCCATCAGCCAGCCGCAGCAGACCGTAACCAAAGATAAAGAACCTCTTTCTCTGGAAATCCATGGCCGACATGATCCGGTCATTGTCCCAAGAGCAGTGGTTGTGGTAGAATCTATGGCAGCAATCACACTGGCGGATGCGCTCTTTGTCAATATGAGTTCCCAGATGGATAAGGTTCGGGATTTTTATCGGAAATAATTCCAATTAATCCACGCAAAAATACCTTCACTTGAATTCTGAGCTGATCTCAGTTTCAAATGAAGGTATTTTATTATCTGCCTATATTGCTGATTCTATGTAACGAATCTGTTATTCTTCCGGAACCGGCCAGATTCTGATACAGTTTGGCTCTGTAATCTTAATCGGCTTGCCGTTCATCACAATAATATTCTTCTCATAATCCACTGTAAAAGTAGTCAGTGTATTACTTGCATGATTAGCCAGCACCAGATGCTTATCATCCGGTAAAAGTACCAGATCTTTCGGATATTCACCACTGATCGGAAGTGTAAACTTCCTTGTCAGCATACCAGTCTCCTCATCACGCTCAAACATGGAAACTGTATCCTCACCTGCTGTTGTACAGAAAAGATGCTTGCCATCATTTGCAAGAGAAAGACCGGACGCTGCATTATGTGTATCATGAACATCCTTCTTCGCACTTGTCTCAATCGTCTGGATCAGTTCAAACGCCGGAACCTTACCGCTTCCATCATATTTGTAAGCCCTGATCTCATTACTGAGTTCAAAGAGAATATAAGCAAACTTACCATCATCGCTAAAACGAATGATACGCGGGCCGCTCTCTCTCGGACATCTCAGGATGTCTACCAGTTCCAGCTTATTGCGCAATTTGTTGACACGGTAAATCTTCACCTGATCAATTCCGTTATCTACTGCACAGAGATATTTATTATCCGGAGTCGGACGAACACAGTTCACATGGGGACGGAAGTTACGCTCTGCAACACTTCCGAGTCCTGTATGGAATACGCCATCCATCAGGCTTCCCAGTCTGCCGTCCTTATGAGTATGTACAACAGTCACCTTACCGTCATGATATCCGGCAACATAAAGATACTTACCGTCAACATCTGTAGAAAGGAAACAGCCTCTCATTCCATCAATATTTACACTGTTGATACGTGACAGATCACCATTTTTATCACGTTTAAATACTGCAACACCCTCATCCTCGATAGAATAAAGATACTTACCATTCTTTGAAACAGCCATGTGGGATGCATTACTTACTTCAACACTGCTGCGTTCTGTAAGAGTGCCATTCTCAACATCAACATCATAAACATGGATTCCCTGTCTGGAAGAGCCATGTGTATAAGAGCCCACATAAGCTACATATTTCTTTTCACTCATAATGCTTTTTTCCTCCTGCTGTCCTGAAGTTTATTTATCATCGCTCACTCTGTTCCCGTCTGCTGTCAGCGAGCAATAATATTTTCGTCCCGATATTGCCGGACGATGTCATACGATAAGGTGATTATAGCACATTTTCCTAATCAGAACAAGATTACGGAACTCAGTTTTATGTATTTTTTCCAGTTCATGGGTTACTGTCGTTACTGTTCACATACAAGCCAAAATTCTATTGCCGCAGGCAATCTGGAATGAATTTGGACTAAGTTCTATACCGGATAAGCGCTCTGCTGTTTATTTGGTAAAATAATTTCTGACAGCCTCCAGTGTCTGGTCTATGATCTCATCTGTATGGGCAACAGATAAAAACATTGCCTCAAACTGTGACGGAGCCATATGGATTCCCTGCGCAAGCATTCCCTTGAAATATTCAGAGAAAGCTTTTGTATCTGAAGATTTGGCTGATGTATAATCCACAACCTCCTGCTCTGTAAAGAACAGGCTTCCCAGGGAAGATACGTGATTGATATGGTAAGGCAGATTTTTCTCTGCCAGGATTTTCTCCATACCGCCATAGAGACGTTTTCCTTTTTCCTCCAGATCTTTATAGATTTCCTGGTGCTCATAGAGGTATTTTAACTGTGTCAGTCCTGCTGCCATTGCAATAGGATTTCCGCTTAAGGTACCGGCCTGATAAACCTTTCCAACAGGAGAAACCAGTTCCATGATTTCTCTGCGTCCACCATATGCACCAACCGGCATACCTGCGCCGATGATCTTACCATAGGTAACCAGATCAGGGGTCACACCAAAATATTCTGCAGCACCGCCAAAAGCCAGACGGAAACCAGTAATAACCTCGTCAAAGATCAGAAGGGCGCCGTACTCATCGCAGAGCTTTCTCAGACCTTCCAGGAACCCCTTTTTCGGAGGAACCACACCCATGTTGGCGCCTACAGCTTCCACGATAACAGCAGCAGTCTGTCCGTCAGCCTGCTCCATCAGTGCACGTACACTGTCCAGATCATTATAAACAGCAGTCATGGTATCCTCTGTGCATCCCTTAGGAACACCGGCACTGTCCGGAACACCGCTTGTCATCACACCGGAGCCTGCACTTACCAGCATGGCATCACTGTGTCCATGATAGCATCCTGCAAATTTAATGATCTTATTCTTTCCTGTAAATCCTCTGGCAACACGGACTGCACTCATAACAGCTTCTGTACCGGAATTTACCATACGCACCATATCCACATGTGGAATATGGTCACAGATGAACTCAGCCATCTCCACTTCGATTGCAGTTGCGCATCCGAAGCTGAGGCCCTTTTCACACGCCTTCAGCACACTTTCTTTTACTTCCGGAAAATTATGGCCCAGGATCATCGGTCCCCAGGAATCGATATAATCCACATATTCTTTTCCATCAACATCATAAATATGGCATCCGTCTGCACGGTCGATAAATCTCGGTGCAATACCGATAGCACCGTACGCACGTACAGGACTGTTTACTCCTCCCGGAATTACCTTTACCGCTCTGTCAAATAATTCTTCTGATAAACCCATCAGCCGATTCTCCCTTCATCCATGCATTTTGCAAGTTCTTTTGCATAATAAGTAAGATAGATCTGGGCACCTGCACGGTATGCACTGACTGCCATCTCACACATAATACGTTCTTCATCGATCCAGCCCATTTTTGCAGCTGCTTTCACCATTGCATATTCACCGCTTACACTGTACGCTGCAACCGGCACATTTACAGCCTTTGATACCTCAGAGACCATATCAAGATAAGACATGGCAGGTTTTACCATAATGATATCTGCGCCCTCTTCCACATCTGTAAGCGCTTCCTTCATTCCCTCTCTTCTGTTGTGGAAATCCATCTGGTAACTCTTTCTGTCACCAAAGGACGGTGCAGAACCTGCAGCATCACGGAATGGTCCATAGAAAGCAGATGCATATTTTACTGCATAGGACATGATCGGTGCTCCATAATGTCCGTTCGCATCAAGAGCCTCACGGATAGCACGTACACGTCCGTCCATCATATCAGAGGGAGCTACCATATCTGCGCCTGCCTCTACATGGGAAACAGCTGTCTTAGCCAGTAATTCCAGTGTTGCATCATTATTTACATCATGACCGCAGAGCACTCCGCAGTGTCCGTGTGAAGTGTACTCACACATACATACATCTGTGATATAGTACATGTCCGGGAACTGTTTCTTTGCTTCTCTCAGGGCCTTCTGTACGATTCCGTTGGGGTCGTACGCACCGCTTCCCACCTCATCCTTGTGATCCGGGATGCCGAACAGCATAATGCTGTTTACTCCTGCATTCTGCAGACGTTCCAGTTCAAAAGGAAGACGGTCTACACTGTAGCGGAACTGTCCTTCCATAGAAGGGATCTCTTCTTCAATTCCTGTTCCCTCTTTTACAAATAAGGGATAGATAAGGGAAGACTTGTCCATTCTTGTCTCTCTTACCATTTTTCTTAAATTTTCACTGCCTCTTAATCTTCTTGGTCTCTGAATTAAGTCCATGTCTTTTTGCTCCTTTTATCAACAATTCTCATAACTGTTCCATTTTTTGCAGAATAGTTATCAGTTTTCCTGTTTCATCTCTTCCACAAGCTCTATGAGACTTTCGATGGTAGCCTTCTTTGCCATGCGGGTCTGCATACCATAAGCATCTGCTGCAGCTTTGGTCTGTTTTCCGATACAGGCAGCTTTTACCTTCGTATAGTCCAGTCCCTTTGTGCCTTCCACAAAGCCCTTTACAGTGGATGCACTGGTAAATACTACACAGTCCACACTTCCTGTCTCCAGTTCTTTCTTCTCATCGATCAGTCTGCTCTTCTCATAACGAGTAGTGTAGGTTGCAATATCATCCACCTGTGCCCCTGTCTGCTCCAGCAATTCTGTCAGCTTTTTATTTCCGGCTTCGGCTCTTGGGATCAGAATTTTTTCATTTCCCTGAAGTTCTTTTGCAAGCTCTGCTCCAAGAGTATCTCCGTCATACACACCTGGCACAAAATCAGCCAGCAGGTGATGCTCTTTCAGCTTTTTCTTCGTTCCTTCACCGATCACTGCGATCTTCGCCTGTCCCAGGCTGCGCACATCCATCTCTTTTCTGTCCATCTCGTCAAAAAAGATCTCCACACCTGCAGGGCTTGTAAAAATGATCCACTGATAAGTATCCAGTTTCTCAAATGCCTCATACAGTCTGCCATTATCCTCAACAGGTACTGTACAGATAGACGGCAGCTCCAGAACCTCGGCGCCTTTCTGACGGAGAAGATCTGCTGTCTTTGAAATATGCTGTCTTGGTCTTGTGACCAGAACCTTCCAGCCTGCCAGAGGAAGCTTCTCATACCAGGCAAATTTGTCAGCCAGAGAACATACCTTTCCCACAACAATAATGGCAGGTGTCTCTATCCCCTGTCTGTCCACCTCTTCCTTGAGGGTACCTACAGTAGCAACCACCCGCTTCTGTCCTGCTGTTGTTCCTTTCTGAAGAACTGCTGCCGGCATATCCGAATCCATGCCGCCTGCAAGAAGCCCTTTGCAGATATCCTCCAGTGCTGCAATTCCCATGAGAAACACCAGTGTTCCCTTTGTCTGAGTCAGTGCTTTAAAATCTATATCATACTCCTGCCCTGCACGTTTATGTCCTGTAATAATATGTAAGGACGAACAGAAATCCCTGTGTGTCACAGGAATCCCATTATAAGCAGGAACAGAGATGGGAGATGTCACTCCGGGCACGATCTCATAAGGGATTCCATTCTCAGAAAGAAGTTCCAGTTCCTCCCCGCCTCTTCCAAAGAGAAAGGGATCTCCACCTTTAAGCCTTACCACTTTATTTCCTTTTTCAGCTTCTTCCAGAAGAACCTTATTAATATCCTCCTGCACCATTGTATGGTGATTTGCTCTTTTACCTACATTAATCAGTCTGGCATGCTCCGGAATCTTTGCCAGAACCCCTTCGCCTACCAGACTGTCATATACTACCACATCTGCCTGCTGCAGAACCGCTGCGCCCTTTAATGTAAAAAGCCCGATATCACCCGGTCCCGCACCAACCAGCCAAACCTTGCCAGCTGCCATGTTTCTTCTCCTTTATGGTCACAAGAATTTTTTTCTATAAATTTTGTATCCTGAAATTTTGTATTCTGAAATTTGTATCCTATAGCAATTTCAGTTCAGTTTCAACGAATCAGATAAATATTTTATTACTTTCCCTCACAGTCAGATTTCAATTGCTTTGCAAGATCTGTTCCAAGCTTCTCTCCATCCTCTGCTGCACCTCTGATCTGACCTGTAAGCCACTTTCCTGTAGCTTCACTGTAATATAAACCGCGGATAAAGATCTCATCTCCGTCCACCTCTGCAAATGCAGCTACAGGCGAAGAACATCCTCCGTCCAGATATTTTACATATGCGCGCTCTGCAGTTCCTGCAATCCAGGCATCCCTGTCACAGTATCCGTCCAGATACCCATAATCCTCACCTTTGCGTCCCTGTACAGCCAGGATTCCCTGACCTGCTGAAGGAATCATCTCATCCGGTGTAAAATATCTGCTGATCCTACTTTCCAGCCCCAGTCGTTTCAGACCTGCCGCTGCCAAGATCAGCCCGGAATACTCTCCTTCATCCAGCTTGCGAAGCCTTGTCTGCAGATTTCCACGGATACTCTTTACCTCCATCTCAGGATACAGCTTCTCTAACTGAAGAGTTCTCCTTAAGCTGGAACATCCCAGAGGTTTATCCGGATCCAGCTCCGCCACTCCCTCAGGAAGCACCAGTACATCTCTTGGATCCTCACGCTTTGAAAAGGCCAGAAGCGGAAGCTCTTTTGGAACCTCCATAGGCATATCCTTAAGACTGTGTACAGACAGATTGCTTTTACCATCCAGCAATGCCCTGTCCAGTTCTTTTACAAACAGTCCTTTTCCGCCCACCTTATCCAGGGTACGATCCAGAATAATATCTCCTGTCGTTTTCATAGTCAGGATATTTACTGTTATTTCAGAGCCGGCATTTTCTTCACGGTTTTTCTGTTCTATGTAGCTTTTTACCATCTCACTCTGGAGAACTGCCAGCTTACTCTCTCTACTTCCAATGATCACCTCAGTCATCATTTTCCTCCTCATTATCATCTTCCTGCGCAACTCTCTCCAGGGCATTCTGAATCTCTTCTCTTATCCTGCGCGCTTTTTTATGGTCCAGACCACTGGCTGTAATTCCCACCACCAGTCCCTCTTCCATATAAATTCCCGGGAAATAAAAATCGCACTGCTCCCTGTCACTGGCTACATTAACATAAACGCCTTCCTGCCTGCAGATCCTGTGGATCTCATCATTTAACTTTCTGTCATTGGTAGCTGCGATCACCATATATGCCATCGCAAAGTCTGTACGCTTCACCGGACGTGTGATCAGCTCTACATAGCCGGCTTTGCCAAGCTCCATCATCTCCATGGTGACCTTCGGAGCAATGACTCTGATATTTCTGGTGAATGATAAAAGGGTTTTCACTCGACGGGTTGCAATGTTTCCGCCGCCTACAACCACGATATTCTTATCTGATAAGTCTATAAACATTGGAAAATACGGCTTATTCTTCATATATTTTCTCCAGTCCTGCCACACACTCAAGGAAAATCTCCTGATTCAGACTGTCACGCAGACCAAAGATCAGTTTATTTACTACTTTTCCTGCTGCCGTATCCACTGCATGGACCAGATTCTGCCTGTCATCCTCTTCCATAGGTGTTTTCTTTAATATCTTTGCAATCCTTAAATTCAGGTCATTGACTGCCTCATCTTTAATATCCTGAATTCTTGGGATCAGGTCTCTTCCATCCAGCCATTGGAAAAATTCATCCATCTGCTCTCTTACGATCGCGCCTGCTGCCTCCAGATTTTCCTGAAGTTCTGCAGGAACTTCCTCTATACGGAAGCTGTCCATGTCATAAAGTGTGACCCCCTGGATCTTTCCAACAGATGGCTCTATATCTCTGGGAACTGCCAGATCGATCAGGATCAGGTCATCCTTTGTCCGGATTCCCTGGAACAATTCTTCTTTTAATGTAAAATTCGGGCTTGCAGTTGCACTTACTACAAGATCACACTGTGGCATATACTCCATTCTGTCACCGTAATTAATACGCTTGCAGCCCAGCGGAATATTCACAACTCCGCTTCTGTACTGACGGATGGTCACTGTTACATCTGCACCTGCCTCCTGCAAAGCCTGAGCAGCCACCTTACCCATCTCACCGTTACCGATAACCATACAGGTCTTATCCCTGAGAGAATACCCTTTCTCTGCCAGAAATCCGATGGCCTGATGGATCACTGACGGATTTCCATGAGAAAAAGGAACCTCTGTCTTAATCCTCTTTCCTGCTGTGGCAGCCATTCTGAACAAAACCTCCAGAACACCATCTGCCGCAAAATTCTCTCTTGCCAGATTCAGGGCATCCTTCACCTGTGTAAGGATCTGATCCTCCCCTATGATCTGTGATTTCAGACCACTGGTAAGATAAAAAAGATGCTCAACTGCCTCCTGATCCTTACGCTCCACAAAATATTGTCTGTAGGAATCCTCAGTGATTCCCTTTATCCTGCAGAGGCAGTCATAAAGACAGACATCCTCCTCATCATCCACACTTGCCCAGACCTCCAGTCGGTTACAGGTGGACAAGATCACGCATCCATATATTCCATTTTCATTCTTTATTTTTTCCATTGCTTCACCGGCATTTTTCTTTGTAAATGCAAATTTCGCACGAATATCCACCGGTGCCATATTATGGTCAATTCCAATCATGGAAATACTCATAATTTCTAACTCTCCTTCGTATTTCACCATTCCTCATTCATTTCATATCAAATCAAATATCCCACTGGCAACAGGGTATTTAATTTGATATGAAATCCGGACAGCTAAAAAGCACTGTCAGAAATATCATAATCATTTCCTGTTAAGATGTCAATTGTAAACACGGAAAAAACTCAGCATTAGAGTAAAGGATGTTACTGTTCACATACCACTATCCCGCGACATACAAGCCAAAATTCCATTGCCGCAGGCAATCTGGAATGAATTTTGGCTAAGTTACTGTGAACGGAGTGAACAGTAACTAAAGGATAACGTGACAAGACCTCATTACCGTTCGTTCTGCATCCGGTAATGAGGTCTGAATATTCTGTGTTCACTGTTTGTCTATTCTCATCAGCACCTTACATTTCTTTCTGTAACAGGCGATTCCATATTTTATAATTGTATGAATCCCTTCCTGTTCCAACGACTCAGTATATCTGATATCTATAATCTGCTGAAGTGCTTTTTCGCACTCTCCCTGAAGATTTCCGTCATCTGCATATTTTACTTCGATCACAATCCCCACATCTTCATCTTCTATACGAATTAGAATATCCCCGAATCCATCTCCTGATTCCCGATTAGACATTACTGACCAGTTCTCTTTGAATCCCAGGATCCCCAGCAGCAATCCATGATAGAAATTTTCTTTCGTTGGTTTCTGCGCAAAGGTATCTCTTATGCTGATCGTTTTCTTCATATATTCTGTAAAAATCAACTCTACTTTTTCCGGATTTTGGTTCAGCAGTGCATCACACAAATCACTGACTGTTTTTCCATCGTCCTTTACATTTTCTTTGAACATTTTCAGAATATGGTTGGTGATAATATTTCGGATCTCTCTGTTGGGAATAACCAGATTATATCTGTTACCACTGGGTTCCCCTCTCTGTGTCAGATATCCTGTCATAAAAAGTGTGCTCCACAGATTGTCTATGGAAGAATATAATTCCTTATAGGTAAGCTCAGAATTAATTTCTTTCTGGACAATCCCTCCATTTACCAGCTGTTCCAGCTCCATTCTGGTCAGCTTCTGTGGTTTTCCCACACTGTCAATGAAATGACTGATCACACTGTTTCCACTTGTATTCGCCCAGTAATTCTTCGGTTCCAGTCCGGGATCTGCCAGATGATCACTGCAGAAATTGATCACATCCCATGGACAATAAACATCCACATTTCCAAACCGGTAGCCGTCATACCACTCTTTCACTGTCTCATAATATTTTTCCTGTCCATAATACCGGAGGAGTTCCCTTACTTCCGCATCTGTAAATCCAAATGTTTCATCAAAGCTCTTATCTGTAATGGAATAAACTTTAAAGTTGTTAAGACCTGTAAAAATGCTTTCTTTTGCAATCCGCAGGCATCCTGTCAGCACTGCGAATTTCAGACTGCTGTTGGTTTTTAATGCATTCTCAAATAAATTGCGGATCAGCAATACCATTTCATCATAATAGCCATTTTCATTTGCCTTTGCCAGAGGTACGTCATATTCATCGATCAGAACAATTACTTTTCTGCCATAGTGCTTTTCCAGCAATTCTGTCAGCTCACGGATACTGTACACCAGAGAATCGTTTGTCATTTCTTTTTTCTTTAACTGTATCAGCAATTCGTGATCTGTCTCATCAAGCTCTGTGCTGTCTGAAAGTACGGATAGCCTGCGGGCTTCTTCATTGATTGTTTTTATGAGAAATCTGCGGGCTTCCTCATATGTGGCACCATTGATTCCCTTCAGACTGACAGAAACCACCGGAAATTTCCCCTGATATTTTTCACATAATTCCTGATTATCTGAAATCCTCAGCCCATCAAACAAAGTCTTATCTTTTCCAATCTCAAAAAAACTCTGGAGCATACTCATATTCAGGGATTTTCCAAAGCGTCTCGGACGGGTAAACAGGTTTACCTTTCCCCACTGGGTAAGCAATTGTTCAATTACATGTGACTTATCTACATAATAGAAATCTTCCCGACGCATCTCTTCAAAATTCTCAATTCCAATTGGAAGTTTTTTTAATCCTGCCATCTTATCTCCCCTTCCATTTATAAAGCATCCCTTCTTATTGTTATCCGTCTTATTACTGTTTATAATAGCATGAATCCTACTGTAATTCCAGAAAATAATCTAACCTATTACTATCGCAAGTGACAGTGGCAAACGAAGCAAAATATGTAATAATATGATTGAGATACTTGCAGAAAATATTAAAAGAAAGGGAAGGTGATGAAAATTATGAAGATATTGAAGAAAACAGGAGGGATTCTCCTTGTAATAATCGGAATATTCTTTTTTGTATCTGCTTTAAAGATGATCTTTGTGGATAACCCCAAAACAAAAGCAGCTCTGAAAGACGCAGTTTACGTTGATGCAGCAGATACGATCGACCCGGAAAACGATGGAAAAACCGTCATTGTATGCGGCACATTTGAGCTGACTGAACCGGCACATGATGATGAGCTTGGACTGGACTTTGACAGCATCCGCATTTCATGTTCAAAACAGACAATGAAATTAACAAAATCTTCTTCCAAAAAGAAGGAGGCAATGACTGACGACGAAAAGAAATATGGCGTTCTGGAATGGAATTCATCTTTCAGCAGCATGCCGGTATCAGGCCAGGGGAAAATTGGAAATTATGCACTTTCGCAGGATTTTATTGATGATATTATGCTGACCAAAACCTGGGAAGATTACGACAAGGCAGCATTATCATCTGCCGGTTATACATATGTACCGGATAACACCTATACACAGAAGCATTTTATAGAACCATCGAACCAGACGACACGTTCACATAAAGAATATGATGTTCGTTATTATTATTCTGCTGCTGATTTCGAAACAGGGCAAACCGTAACTGCTATCGGCATACAGGACGGACAGACTCTCAAATCCGCACCCGGAATCACAGAGAATCTAATGAAAAATAAACTTGACCGCGATGAAGCGATCAAACAGGGCGGCACCCCAGGTGTAGGAGCCCAGATCTTTTCAGTTGTTTCCTCATTGCTGTTAATATTGGGAGGGTTCCTTCTTATTATATTATGAGAAATAAATCTATAGCAATCCTCTTAAATGCATTATTTACGAGGATTGCTATAAAAACAAGATATTGTTGTATCATCAAATCAGATGGTTGGGCGATATCCTCTGTGACATACTCCGTATCTAGTACATCGTTTTCGAAATAACTATACCAATCGCGTAGGATGCGGATTGGTATAGTTATTTACGAAACGATGTACTAGCTTTTTACTTCTCAATTCTAAGCATGCGATATCCAATGCCAATATGTGTCTGGATGTATTGCACTCCATTTTTCTCAGGCTCCAGTTTTTTTCGCAATGTTGCCATAAAAACTCTAAGAGAAGCAACGTCATTATCCGAACATCGTCCCCAAATCTGCTGGGTAATATAGGTATGTGTCAATACCTTTCCCACATTGCGGGACAAAAGACAGAGCAGCTTATATTCTATAGGTGTCAGATGCAATTCCTCTCCCTTCAGATATGTACAGCCTGCCGTATAGTCTATCTTTAATCCACCATTCTCAAAAACAGAGCTTTCTATCTGCTCTCCGCTCTGCATAACCGCAAGTCTCCTCTGGGTGACACGGATACGCGCAAGTAATTCCTCAACAGAGAACGGTTTCGTAATATAATCATCTGCTCCTGCATCCAGCGCCTCTATTTTATCTGTGTCCTCACTTCTGGCGCTGATCACAATAATCGGCATATTCGACCAGGTACGGATTTTTTTTATCACTTCTACCCCTTCCATATCAGGAAGCCCCAGATCCAGAAGAACAATATCCGGATTGTGGGACGAAGCTTCCAGAATAGCTGAAGATCCGTTTTCTGCAGCCAGATATTTATAGTCATGTGTTTTTAATGTAGTAACGATCAGATTGCGTATGGGTCTGTCATCCTCAACCACCAGAATTAATGTTTTATTCATTTAATGTCACCTCGCTTAAGGGTAAAGTAAAAGTAAAATTGCATCCATGAGGATCATGATCTGTCAAAACCAGGGTTCCTTCATGTGCTTCTATAATAGAATGGCAAAGTGCCAGTCCAAGTCCCAGACTTCGGTGACTATCCGCAACTGTTGTTTTCCCTGTATAAAACATCTCAAAAATATGTGTTTTCATTTCTTCCGGAATTCCCGGGCCATTATCTTCCACACTTATCTGCGCTTTTCCATCTGTTTTCGTTCCCCGAATAAAGATCACAGAACCCGGTGGTGTATATTTTATTGCATTGTCAACTAAATTTACCAGAACCTGCATAATAAGACGTACATCCATACGTGCAAGAACAAGTTCTTCGCAGTCTGTCACAATTTTATAATCATCATGTTTCCGGCTGATATGCCGCAGGGATTCTGCAATCACCTCATCCAGAAGCTGGTCTGTAAATTTAAATTTCAGTCTTCCGTCATTCAGTCTGGTAATAGAAAGCAGATTCTCCACAACTCCGATCAGCCATTCAGAATCATCATAGATATCGCTATAAATCTGATGTTTTGTAGCTTCGTCCAGACGGTCGCTATTGCCAAGCAGCATATCTGCATTACCGGAAATGGAGCAAAGCGGCGTACGAAGATCATGCGAAATCGCCCGAAGAAGATCTGCCTGCAGCTGTTCATTTTTGGCCATAACTGCATTTTTTTCTTTTTCTAATGCATTTTTTGCATTTTCCATTGCAAGCGCACATTCATTTATTACAGACAACAGGATGCTGTATTCAAAAGAGTCCAGTATTTCTTTTTGCAATGGTATCCCGATCACACCGTAAACATTATCCCCGCTCCGGATTGCCAGATATAAACATTTAGCCTGAGGAAAATGGTGTGTGGACGCACCGGCATGCTGCCTGTTTTCACAGACCCATCTGGCTATCTGCTGCTCTTCTGGTATCAAAAAATCTTCTGTGTCCTCTTTTTCCCCGGAAAAAAGCTTTCCCTCTGATAAAATTCCATTTTCTACTACATATGCTGTAATATTGCGGTTTAATAAACGGAGAAGCTGTGTACAGGTGACATCAAGAATCTCTGTTTCTCCTTTTGCCTTTTGCAGCAGACGGTCTGTATCGAACAGAATCTGTGTACGAAAAGCAAGCTGTGTAGACAGCTTTGCATGTGTTTTCAGCTTTGCTGCAAGTGCTCCCGTAAGTACGGATGAAATAAGCATTATGAAAAATGTCACCGGATAACCCACCGCATAGGTTTTGAAAGACATCCTTGGTTCTGTCAGAAAAAAACAAAATAAAAATACACTTAAAAAAGAGCCTGCCACACTACAAAGATAGCCATCTGTCACAATCGAAGTAAGCAAAACCCCCAGAATATATATGGTTACAATGTTCGTATCCGTAAAATTCAGTTTCTGAAACAACAGACCAATTAAAGTGCATACCGCAAATATAAATACCGTCAGAAAATAATCCTTTGCAGACGGTTTTTCCATAGACCATATGAATGACCGTTTCTGATGATTCACATTTTTTAAACTCATCCTGTCCCCCACCTTTTTTACTGTTTTGAAAATTATATCATGGGGCTGTGTTGTGGTCAAAAATCTTTTTTACTAGTACAGCGAAAATTAAGTTTCTGCTATATTGACGCAGGATGATTTCTTCAGCTGCAAGGCGGAGGAATGAGGCGTAGCGGTGGCTACGGCGATTGACGACAACGCCGCAGATGAAAAATCAGACAAGTCAATATAGCAGTTACTTAATATTCGCTGTACTAGCTCCATGAAAAAATTCATAGACTTTCTGTGCACTTCCTGCATTCATGCTTTCTGTCTCTGTAAGTTCTTCCAGTGATGCATCTCTGATATTCTCAACAGACTTAAATTTCCGCATCAATGCTTTCCGCCTGGTTTCACCGATACCAGGGATATCATCCAACAGGGAATGCACCTGTTCTTTACTTCTCAGAGATCGGTGAAATTCAATGGCAAAACGGTGCGCCTCATCCTGGATTCTGGTGATCAGGCGGAAGCCTTCACTGTCTGTATCAATGGGAATTTCAAGATTATTGTAATACAGTCCTCTGGTTCTGTGATGGTCATCCTTGACCATACCGCAGACAGGAATCTCTATTCCCAGAATTTTCAGGACTTTTAACGCAATATTCACCTGTCCTCTTCCACCATCCATCAGGATCAGATCCGGCATAATAGAAAAGCTGTCAAACTCATCTTTTCCCTCATGAGTAAATCGTCTGGTAAGTACTTCTTCCATGCTTGCATAATCGTTCGGTCCCTGAACCCACTTTATCTTAAATTTGCGGTAATCACTGCGCTTTGGCTTTCCTTTCTCATAGACAACCATGGAACCTACAGATTCAAAACCACTGATATTGGAAATATCATAAGCCTCCATACGCCTGATTCCCGACAGTCCAAGCCACTCTTCCACTTCATGAACTGCTCCGATGGTTCTTCCTTCTTCACGTTTGATACGCTCTCTGTCTTTATCCAGAACCATCTTTGCATTCTCTTCTGCCAGCTCTACCAGCTTCTCTTTCGTACCTTTCTTCGGTACCCTGATATAGACTCGCTGCTTTCTTCGATCTGTAAGCCATTCCTCTATGATCTTGGCATCTTCGATTTCTTTTTGCAGCATGATCTCACGTGGGATAAACGGAGTTCCGGCATAAAATTGCTTCATAAAGCTGGATAATACCTGAGCCTTTGTATCGCCACGCGCCACACGCAGATAGAAATGCTCCCGCCCGATCAGTTTGCCTCCCCGGACAAAGAATACCTGTACAACAGCATCCTGCTCCCGCAGATCAAGGCTTTCATCCATGGCAACAGCGATGATATCCTTATCTTCCTCTCCGTAACCTGTAATTTTCTGACGTTCTCCGATTTTCTGGATACTGCGGATCAGATCCCGGTATTCCATGGCATCCTCAAAACGCATTTCTTCGGAAGCTGCCATCATTTTGTCGGTAAGCATATCAATCGTATCCTTAAAGTCTCCATTGAGAAATTTCAGCAGTTCTGCGATATTTTTCTTATATTCTTCTGAACTCACATAGCCCTGGCATGGCGCGCTGCATTGTTTCATGTGATAGTACAGACATGGACGGTCCTTCCCACAATCTCTTGGCAGTACCCGATTACAGGATCGCACCTTATAAAGTTTTCGCACAAGCTCAATCACATCTTTTACAGCCCCGGCACTTGTATATGGTCCGAAATATTTCGCCTTGTCTTTCTTCATTCTTCTGGCAAAAAGAACTCTGGGATATTCCTCATTTACTGTGACTTTGATAAACGGATAACTCTTATCATCTTTGAGCATGGTATTATATTTCGGTCTGTGCTCCTTGATCAGATTACACTCCAGCACAAGGGCTTCCAGTTCCGAATCTGTGATAATATACTCAAATCTGGTGATATGGGTAACCATCTGTTCAATCTTTGCGCCCTTATTTCTGCTGCTCTGGAAATATTGACGCACCCTGTTTTTCAGACTGACGGCTTTTCCAACATAGATGATCTCGTCCTTCTCCCCATGCATAATATAAACCCCCGGCTTACCCGGAAGTTTTTTCAGTTCTTCTTCTATCTGAAACATAAACTCTCCTCTATACAAAAAATCCTGCCCTGAACGCTTTTCGTATCCATGAGATATTACAGCGTAATTTTCAGTGATACGAAAACAGAGCCGGAAATTATTTCATTTCCGACTCTGTTATTGTATCACTGAATCTCTGGCTTATCCAGCGTTACTGTATTCTGTTTTTCCTCCGGAATTACCAGATCATCCAGATTTTCCGGAATCTCAATTCCACGCTCTACCGCATGGAAAATCTTCATAAATTCCTTACCTGTAATGGTTTCCCTGCGGATCAGATAAGCAGCAATCTTATCAAGTGCTTCTCTGTGACTGCCGATCAGTCTCTTTGCTTCTTCATAGGAATTATGCAGAAGTATCATCACCTCATGGTCAACCTCTGTGGCAGTGTCATCGCCGCAGTTTAACACTGCTCTTCCGCTGAGATACTGATTCTCCTGTGTAGCCAGACCCATAAGTCCGAACTTGTCGGACATACCGTACTGTGTGATCATGGCTCTTGCCACCTTGGTAGCCTGCTCAATATCATTGGCTGCCCCGGTTGTGACAGTATCAAATACCAGTTCCTCTGCTGCGCGTCCGCCAAGATATCCCACAAGCATTGCTTCCAGTTCCTTCTTTGTATTGAGATATTTCTCCTCCTCGGGTACCTGCATTACATAACCAAGTGCCCCCATTGTTCTCGGCACAATAGTAATCTTCTGTACAGGCTCTGCATCTTTCTGCAGGGCGCTTACCAGTGCATGTCCTACCTCATGATAAGATACGATCCTGCGCTCCTGTGCACTGAGGATCCTGTCCTTCTTCTCTTTACCTACCAGAACTACTTCAACAGCTTCGAGAAGATCTTTCTGGGATACTGCGCTGCGTCCACTCTTAACAGCAAGGATAGCAGCCTCGTTGATCATATTAGCCAGATCTGAACCCACTGCCCCGGAAGTTGCAAGTGCAATGTTCTCAAAATCAACAGTCTCATCCAGATGTACATTTCTTGCATGAACCTTCAGGATCTCGATTCTTCCCTTCAGATCCGGTCTATCCACAATGACACGTCTGTCAAAACGTCCCGGACGAAGAAGTGCCGGATCAAGAACCTCCGGACGGTTGGTAGCAGCCAGGATCAGAAGTCCCTTTGAAGTGTCAAATCCGTCCATTTCCGCAAGAAGCTGGTTCAGAGTCTGCTCACGCTCATCATTGCCGCCACCATAATGAGAATCTCGGCTCTTTCCGATTGCATCAATCTCATCAATAAAAATGATACATGGTGCATTCTTCTTTGCTTCCTCAAAGAGATCGCGGACACGTGATGCACCCACACCTACAAACATCTCCACAAACTCAGAACCTGACAGAGAAAAAAACGGCACATGTGCCTCTCCTGCTACTGCCTTTGCCAGAAGTGTTTTACCGGTTCCCGGAGGTCCTACAAGCAAAGCTCCTTTCGGCAGCTTCGCTCCGATGGTGGTATATTTGCCGGGATTATGCAGGAAATCCACCACCTCCTGCAGTGATTCCTTGGCCTCATCCTGCCCTGCCACATCCCTGAAAGTAATTCCTGTATCTTTCTGAATGTAGGCTTTGGCGCGGCTCTTTCCAACGCCCATCATTCCGCCACCCTTATTCATGCGGCGCATAAATACCGTCAGAAGTACAAAGAGCAGAATCGTTGGCAGAAGCACACTGACCAGCATAGAAATAATTTCCCCTGCTGCATCCGGCTTCTTATACTCAAACTTGATTCCTGTTCCCTCAAGTCTCTCCGTCAGCTTATCTACTGACTCCATCTGATTGGCATAATAAACTTCTTCTGAAAATCCTGATGACTGATGTTTCGGCGTGATCGTCAGTGTATTTGACTGAAGCGTAACCTCTTTCACATCTCCATCATCTACCATCTCAATAAATTTATCATAAGTGATCTCACTCGAATTATCCTTGAGCATATTGGTAAACATGGCGAAACATACCAGAGTTACCAGGAGGCATACCAGAAAGGCCAGTATCGACTGATGATTCTTGTTCGGGTCCTGTCTGCCCGGACCTTTATTATTATCAGGACGATTGCCATTCGGATTGTTATCCATATGATTATCCATTTCATTCCTCCTAAACGTTATCGTTCTTATTATAAAGAGAATTCGGGTATAAATCAACTGCGAGATTGTGAAAATTGTGTCCGGTTGTGCATATCTTTCTATAAACCCTATAAAATTTATATGAAGTTTTACAAATTCACCTGTTACAAATGGCTTTATTTGTAGTATACTATTGACAAACTGATTACTGCTCACTTCGTTCCCGGTAATGCACTCCGCAATACACAGAATTTATGCTGACCGCATAAATTTGCGCTGTATGTCCCGGGATATTCTAAATGAGCAGTACTAAAAATGTGATGAGGAAAGGAAATGAACAAATGAAGATAGGATTTGACAACGACAAGTATCTGAAAATGCAGTCCGAACATATTCGGGAACGTATTAACCAGTTTGGAAACAAACTTTATCTGGAATTTGGCGGCAAGCTTTTTGATGACTACCATGCTTCCAGAGTTCTTCCGGGATTTGAGCCGGACAGCAAACTGCGTATGCTGATGCAGCTTTCTGATCAGGCAGAGATCGTTATTGTAATCAGCGCCGCTGATATTGATAAAAATAAAGTCAGAGGTGACCTGGGTATCACTTATGATGAAGATGTACTCCGCCTTATGGAAGTATTTACCGAGCGCGGACTCTATGTCGGAAGTGTCTGCATCACCCAGTATTCCGGACAGGAAAGCGCAGATGCGTTTAAGAAACGTCTGGAGAAGCTTGGAATCAAAGTATACGTGCTTTATCTGATTCCGGGTTATCCGAATAATACTTCCTTTATTGTAAGTGATGAGGGATATGGCAAGAACGATTATATCGAAACAACAAGACCACTGGTTGTCATCACTGCTCCAGGACCCGGAAGCGGAAAAATGGCCACCTGCCTTTCTCAGCTTTACCATGAATACAAGCGCGGTGTCAAGGCAGGATATGCCAAATTTGAAACTTTCCCAATCTGGAATATCCCGCTGAAGCATCCGGTAAATCTGGCATATGAAGCAGCTACTGCTGACTTAAATGATGTGAACATGATCGACCCGTTCCATCTGGAAGCATATGGTGAGACTACTATTAACTACAACCGTGACGTTGAAGTTTTCCCTGTTCTTCAGGCTATGTTTGAAAAAATCATGGGCGAGTGCCCTTACAAATCTCCCACAGATATGGGCGTTAATATGGCCGGTAACTGCATCGTTGATGATGAAGTCTGCAAGGAAGCTGCACGTCAGGAGATCATCCGCAGATATTATAAGAGCATGGAAGCTCTGGTTCGCGGAACAGGCCGCGAAGAAGAAGTTTATAAGATTGAGCTTCTGCTGAAACAGGCTCATGTGACCATCGAAGAACGCAAGGTGGTTCCTGCAGCGCTGAAACGTGAAGAAGAAACAGGTGCACCTGCTGCTGCCATGGAACTTCCTGACGGACGTATTGTTACAGGTAAGACCTCTGAACTTCTTGGTGCATCTTCAGCACTGCTTCTGAATGCACTGAAAGAACTGGCAGGAATTGAGCATGACAAACATGTTATCTCTCCGGAAGCATTAAGACCGATTCAGGCGCTCAAGACAGAATACCTTGGAAGCAAAAATCCAAGACTTCACTCTGATGAAACTCTGATCGCGCTTTCCATCAGTGCCGCAGATAATGAAGATGCGAAGCTAGCCCTGCAGCAGATTCCGAAATTAAAAGGCTGCCAGGTTCATACTTCCGTACTTCTGTCTCAGGTGGATATCCTGGAGTTCCGTAAGCTGGGTGTTGAACTTACCTGTGAGCCGAAATCTGAGCATGCTAAGAAACTGCAGAAATAATTTCTGAAATGGTTTTCAAATAGCAGCAGAAAACTCTGAAAATCCACAATATCTATATAATGATACAAGAAAGAATCCTGCCTGAACATATGACAGTTTCATATGAACAGGCAGGAATTTTTTATTTCTCTATAATCTCAATCGCTCTGTCCGGATAATTGGTAATGACTGCTTCTGCACCTGCGTCTTTTACCAGCTGGATGTGTTCTGGTTTGTTGGCAGTCCATACGTGCATTTTCAGTCCGGCACGTTTGACTTCTTCTATGAACTGTGGGTATTTCAGGTGATAAACTGCAGGGTGTACGGCGTTGATTCCGAGATTCTTGGCATATATGGCAGGGTTCACCCATCCGTCGCTGAAAAGGATTCCCGTCTGTACCTGATTGTCTAACTGTTTTAACTGCAACAGGCTATAATGATTAAAGGAAGAATAGATCAGTTGGTCTTCCATATTCATTTCTTTTACCAGTTTCAGAATCTTCTCTTCCATTCCCGGATAGAAGCAGATGCTGTTCTTTAGTTCAATGTTTATCATCATGTCTGTGGTGCGCATGAGCTCCAGTACTTCTGCCAGAGTTGGAATGTGATAAATTCCCGATGGTTCTGCGGGTGTGCTGACTTTTAATTCTTTCAATTGAGCCAGTGTCATATCTTTGATCAGTCCGGTTCCGTCTGTGACGCGGTCTACGTTTTCGTCGTGCATAACGATGAGTTCGCCGTCTGCGGAAGTATGTACATCCAGTTCGATTCCGTCTGCGCCCTGTCTGATGGCAAGTTCAAATGCTTCCAGAGTGTTCTCCGGTCTGTATCCGCTAGCACCCCTGTGTGCCCATACTTTTGTTGTTCTCTTTGTTGTTTCTGTCATTTCTATATGCCTCTCTTATATAAAATTCATTTACAATATCCCCCAATAATATATTTCACCTTTTCCATCTCCGCTTTTTTGCAAAATACCCGGACAGCCAGGCTGTCATATTGTGGAAATTACCGTAAATCTTCATAAACAGGGAACCGCATACGCAGCCCCCTGTCCTCATTTAAGTATAAATATTTTTCCTGTGAATGATTATAACACTTCTCAATGTACTGTTATCAATATTTTTATTCATTCAGCAGATTATAATCTTCGATGGATTTGTTCATATCAGAAGCCATTTTGCTCACCGCATCCTCTGCAGATTCTTTTCCGTTGAGCATATTCTCAATCTCTGTTTCTACAATCGCACGTGCTTCCGGGAATACACTGAGAAGTGCACCTGCATATTCCGGTGCAGAATCATGAAGCTGGTCAATGGCTGTCTGGAACTGTGGGTATTTTGCAATGTTGTCTTTGAATACCTGCTCGTCATGTGCTGCTGTTGTTACAGGGAAGTATCCTGTCTGTGCATTCCAGTATGCCTGTGATTCCGCAGATACCAAATATTTTACAAATTCCCATGTAGCTGCTTTCTTTGCATCATCCTGGTTGTCAAGCATCCAGAGAGAAGCACCACCGATGGATACACCACCTTTGTCATCATCTGTAATGGATGGGAAGTATGCGGTACCTACTTCAAAGGAACCGTTTACATCCTGCAGAATCTGTTTCAGGGACGCTGTGGAACCTAATGTCATAGCTGCTTTTCCGGAAGAGAAATCTGCAAGTCCGGAATCTCCGCCTCTTCCTACGTTTGGTGCATAGCCTGCGTCATAAAGTTTCTTCCACTCATTAAGAATATTCAGTGCACCTCCGTTTTCATCGAATGCAACCTTTGTAGCTGCTGCCTCACGTCCGTTTCCGTTATCTACATATGGCAGACCCTGTTTGCACATAAACTCTTCGAAAAACCATCCATAGATTCCCATGGATAATGCTTCTCCCGCACCGCCTTTGTTTACAAGGTCATCTGCAACCTCTGCGATTCCCTCAAGGCTTGTAGGTACCTCGGTCACACCTGCTTTGTCAAACATATCCTTGTTGTAATAAAGAATCGGTGTAGAGGAGTTAAATGGCATGGAATATAATTTATCATCTACTGTATAATAAGCTGTGATATTTGGTTCCAGATCAGATACATCATATCCTTCGCTGTCAATCATGTCCTGCATTGGGATCACCCATCCGGAATCGATCATGAAACGGGTTCCGATATCATAAATCTGCACCAGATCAGCTCCCATATTTCCAAGCTGGGCACTCTTTAACTTATTGATCTCATCGTCATATTCTCCCTGATACTGAGAATCCACTTTAATTCCATATTCATTTTCTTCATTAAATTTATTTACCAGATAGTCCAATGCTTCCCCGTTGACACCGCCCATTGCGTGCCAGAATGAAATCGTTGTTCCCTCCGGAATGTCTGCCTTTTTCTCTGCTGCCATGCAGGTAGTTGGAAGAATTGCGCTGAATACTGTTGCTGCTGTTAATAATACTGCGAGTTTACGCTTCATAACTTACCTCTTTCTTTTCATGTTGTTTGTTTTTGTTTTCTCTATTTCTCAGCCTTTTACGGCACCTGAGAACATACCTCGGATCAGCTGCTTCTGTCCTGCAATGAATATGGAAATGGACGGAAGGATGATCAGCACTACGCCTGCAATCATCAATGTAATAGACTGGGAGTCTACGCTGTCCAGCATACCGATACCGATCTGCACAGTACGCATCTTGTCTGATCCTGTCACAAGTAATGGCCACATGTACATATTCCATGCATTAATAAATGTGTACACTGCCATAGCTCCCATTGCTGATTTTGTCAGCGGCATCAGAATCTGCCAAATAAATCGCAGATTGGAGCAGCCGTCAATCTTCGCTGATTCATACAGCGAAATCGGAAATGTAAGATAAAACTGTCTGAACAGAAAGATTCCCATTGCAGATGTGAGATAGGGCACGATCAGTACCTGATAGGAATCCAGCCAGTTCCATCCGCTGACTGTCAGGTAATTGGAAATAATCGTTGCCTCTCCCGGAATCATCATAGTTGCCATCACCAGCATAAACAGCACATTTTTTCCTTTGAAATCCAGAAAGGAAAAGGAAAACGCTGCCAGTGAACAGGAAATGATCTGTCCGAATGTGATGAGACCTGCTACCAGGAAAGAGTTTACTACAAAACGAACCAGCGGAACCTTCTGCAGTGCCTGTCGGAAATTCTCCAATGTCGGATGTTTGGGCAGGATATTCATATCCAGAGTAAAAAGTTCACCGGATGGCATAAATGCAATACTTACTGCATATAAAAGAGGCAGAAGAACAATTAATGCCACGACAATATTTAAGACAATGTGTCCGGCAGTTCTGGCCGCTCTTTTATATTTCTGCTGCGCCAGCATTTTTACTTTTACTTCCTGAAATCTCTGGCGTTCCAGAGCCATCTGTTTTTCTTTTTCAGCAGTGATGCTGCCTAACTGTGACATTAATATTTCACTCCTTTTTTCTCAATTTTAAACATTACCAGAGTAAGTACCAGCACGATCAGGAAAAGTACCACTGACTGGGTTGCTGCACTTCCGAAACGATAGTTAAAGAAGGCATCTCTGTAAATGGAATACACGATCAGGTTTGTGGATTCTCCGGGACCACCCTGTGTCAGAATCTTGACCTGTCCGAATGACTGGAATGCCTGAATAATGTTTACCACTAATGTGTAGAACATCATTGGTGCCAGTCCCGGAAGTGTCAGGCGGTAGAATTTCTGGAATGAACTTGCGCCGTCTACGGAAGCTCGTTCATAAATAGTTTCATCAATGTTACTTAATCCTGCTGAAAAATACAGGAAGTTGATTCCACTGTTAAGCCATGCAGTAAGAACTGCTACGCAGATCAGTGCGTATTTCGGATCACTGACCCAGTTGATATCCAGATGAAAAATCTTATTGATGATTCCTACGGATGGATGAAGCATGATCTTGAAGATCATTGCTGCTGAACTGGATGCGATTGCCATTGGCAGTGCATATGCAGTACTGAAAAAACGGATTCCCGGAAATGTTTTGTTGCAGAGGACTGCTGTTGTAAGTCCCAGGATCATACTGACTGCAACTACGATCACAACAAAGATCAGGGTAACTGCCAGACTGTTCCAGAATGAGGATGACTGTAATAATTCTTTGTAGTTGCCAAGTCCTACGAATAGTTTTGCCTGTCCCATCTTATTCGTTTTAAAAAGACTTAAGTATAAAGTCTTAAAAAACGGGTAGAATAAGAAGATTCCAAAGATCAGAAAGCTTGGAAACAGGTATGCGTAGGCACCTGTGTTTTTTAATTTCTTCATAATCCTAAACACCTTCCATTTGCTTATTTATCTTGTACTTATAGCAATTCCATAAAATACTGCAATTGCTATATTTCCATTCAAGTATCAGAAATCAAAAGCGCCATATCAGAAGCGATAAGACTCTTCATTTATGAAAACGCTCCACGTTTCAGCGTAATATTCTCCTGTGTTTCCATATCAAACGCAGAAATATATGCCATATCGATCCAGAGAGTCACGCTGTCTCCCTTGTCGATCAGGCTGTCTCCGGAAACTTTTGCACAGCAGTCCTGACCATTGTGATTAAAATGGAGAATCACTTCTGCTCCAAGAAGTTCTCTGGCTGTGACTGTGACTTCCATTTTCCACTCGCCTCTGGTATCTGCGCCTGCCGGTTTTTCCAGGAAATGTTCCGGGCGGATTCCAAGTTCAATATTTCTGCCGATATAGCCCTGGCGCTTCAGGATTTTCCAGAGGAAATCAGGGATTGGAATATCTCCGTCCTGCTCTGTACAGAATGTCGGGATTCCCATCTTCTCCATTGCCAGACCTTTGATAAAGTTCATAGATGGAGAACCGATGAATCCTGCAACAAAGCGATTTACCGGGTAAGCATACAGGTTCTGCGGAGTATCTGCCTGCTGTACTGCTCCCTGATTCATCACTACGATCCTGTCTCCCAGAGTCATTGCTTCTGTCTGATCATGAGTGACGTAAATAATGGTGTTCCCAAGTGCTTTGTGAATACCCGCAAGTTCTACTCTCATCTGGGTACGAAGTTTGGCATCCAGATTGGATAATGGCTCATCCATGAGGAGTACTTTCGGCTCACGGATGATAGCATTTCCAATGGCTACTCGCTGACGCTGACCACCTGAAAGATTCTTTGGTCTTTGTTTCAGCAGATTTTCCAGCCCCAGAAGTTCTGCTACATGGTGAACTCTTTTATCAATTTCTTTTTTCGGCACTTTTCTTACCTGCAAAGAAAAAGCGATGTTATCATAAATATTCATCTGTGGATAGAGCGCGTAGCTCTGGAAAACCATTGCCAGGTCACGTTCTTTTGGCTCCAGATAGTTGACCAGTTTGTCCCCGATCCATAATTCGCCGTCGCTAATGTCTTCCAGTCCGGCGATCATTCGGAGCGTAGTAGATTTTCCGCATCCGGACGGGCCAACAAATACGACCAGCTCACCTTTTTCTATTTCCAGGTTAAAATTTTTGACTGCCTGAAAGCCGTTTTCGTAGCTTTTGCAGATGTCTCTTAATATGATTTCCGACATTTAATTTCCTTTCCTCTCCTGCTTTTACAATAGATATTTTTACGAAAAATATCCGGCAAGCTTTCCTAATGACTGACACCGGAAGCCGTTTTTCCATTCTTCTGCACTGGCCTCTCCTGTCAGTACCAGACAACTGTCAACTCCTGCGCGTTTTCCGCATTCCATGTCTGTGTAGATTCTGTCGCCGATGAGCAGGGTCTGTTTTGGGGTACATCCTGTTTCTTCCAGACAGGCGTATACCATTCCGGGGGCCGGTTTGCCGATGTATTCCGGTTCTCTGCCAACGGACGCTGTGATCATCCGACAGATGGAACCACAGTCCGGTACCATCCCGAAGTCAATCGGACAACGCAGATCCGGATTTGTTGCAAACCAGGGAACCTTTGTCTCTGTGAGCTGTTTACAGACCTGAACCAGTTTCTCGTAGGTGAGTTCTGTATCGTAAGCGCAGAGTACGCAGTCTACGTCATCCCCTGCCTGATCTGTGATGTTCAGACCTGCTTTTCGCAGTTCGCTACAGTAGGTTTCAGTAGCTGCCACCAGAATTTTTTCGTTTCCGTAATATTTCTTCATGAAATCTCTGGCATAAGTTCCGGCAGTGATAAATTCCTCTTCCGTCGTTTCAATTCCCCAGCCATGAAACTGCTCCACATAATCACTGGCTGCTTTGGATGAGTTATTAGTCAGAAAGCGGAAAATCCCACCGTTTTCTTTTACTGTCTGAAGAAAGTCTGCCGCACCCGGAAGAAGTTTACTTCCCAGCGCAACGGTTCCGTCAATATCCAGAAGAAACAGCTTTTTTTCTTTTATCATTGATGCAAGATTGTTCTGCATATTGATATCTCTCTCCTCTATTTGAGCTTTTATTGTCATTGCATTGTCCATCGACATTTTGCTTTTGACCACTGGCATTATTATAAAAACTTTTTAGCATTACTAACAATCTTATTTTTGGCAAATAAATGTTAAATGCGCATAAAAAAATCACGACTGTTCGCCGTGATTTTTTTACATTTTGATTTTATTGCTGTTGTCTTAATTATCTGTTTCTGCCTTATTCATGCATTAGAAATGAGTTTTTTCTCATTTTACTTGAATTTTACTTTACAGAGATTCCGGTCTTTCCACCTCATAGTTGGACCAGTCATCGACTGTAGTAGATGCAGATGTATCTGCGCTGTCCTGATAGGAGCCTACTGTGATTGTGTAGTCACTGTCACCCTCCACATAAGTTGTTCCGTCTGTACCTACGATGGAAACTGTTTTGCCGTCTGCATCTGTGATGGTTCCTGCGTTTGAAAGGGATGTGATGGTGCTGTCACCGGTTACTGTCCATGTGGAATCTTTGTCAATCACTACGTTGCAATATCCGTCTCCACCGTTTCCTGCGTTGGATTCATCATTGACAAACGCACCTTCCAGTGTGCTGCCGTTGATCATGTAGAAATCAAGGTCACTGATGGAATCCCAGATTACATTCCCTTTCATATCCTGGCTGTCTGCTGTGAAGTTACAGTCAGATCCGTTTGCACCACTCTGTCCCCATCCACGCTGGTTGTTGTTTCCTGTGCACTGCAGGAAGAATTCATTGTCATCATTGTATGTGATGTCTACGTCCTTTAATGTGATAGTACATTCTGTGTTTGTTGTATAGAATAAGCCGCCATTCTTGGATGTAATCGTTCCACCATCCATCTGGAATGTACTGTTACCTACTTCAGAATCACCGGACATGCTCTGGTAGAGAATGACTGTCCATGTAGTATCATTCTGATCATCATCACTCATATTTCCGGTCAGATTGCTGTTATAGAGTCTCAGAGAGTTTAATCCCTCGATGCAGACTGCTTCTGAACCATTTGCTGTCAGTTCTGCGTTGTTGACTGCGATATCTGCTGTACAGTAAACCGCAGGGGAACCTACACCATTAGAAGTATAAGTACCTCCGTCCACTACCATTGTTCCGCCGCCTCTGTCACTGCGGATTGCTGCGGAAGATTCGCCGTTAGTTTCAACGTTCAAATCCCATGCGTAAAGTTTTCCGCCGCCTGCTGCGTGGATTCCACCTGAAGTATCCTGCTGTGTGGTGATATCTGTATCTGCTACATATACAGTTCCGTCACCGTATGCAAAGAGTCCTGCACCGCCTTTGCTGTCTGTGGTTACTGTACTATCTTTGACATATGCAGTTCCGTCTGTGGCAAGAACTGCTGCTCCTACACCATAGAAGCTGGAGTTATCACCGCCCTGGCTGTCGGAAGATGTTCTTGAGATTGCGTCATTGCTGAAGGTAACCTCTGCACCATTGGAAATAAGTGCTGCGTTTTCGTCTGTTCCTGTAGATTCCAGAGAGGTATCGGAAACTGTTTCATCTGAGCTGTATTCATTTACTGTATCATAGCTGTCCACACCGGAAGCCTGTCCGCCAGGTCCTCCCTGTCCGCCTCCCATATCCATGGACTGAACAGTGATAGTTGCTGCGTTTCCGTCATCATCTAATGTGATAGCTACTACGTCGCCCTCTTTGATGTCATCTAATGTAATCTCTTCCGTCTGACCTGCGCCGTCTGGTGCTCCCTGGCCATCTGGGGCTTCTCCCTCTGGTTTTTCCGGGGCTTCGCTGTCTGTATTGTCACTGTCAGATGATTCTCCGTCTGGTTTCTCCAGGGCTTCTCCACCAGGTGCTCCCTGACCGCCGCCCATGGTCTGTTTCGTAATCACTGTGCTGTCTGTAACTGTGATTTCCTGTTCTTCACCTGTCAGGTCTAACATAGATGGTGCTTCTCCGTCCGGAGCTCCCTGGCCATCACCGTTACCATCTGGAACTTCATCTTTGTCTGTGTTATCAGCGGATGTTTCATCTTCGCCATCTGTAGTTTCTGCGTTTTCCTCTGCATCAGTAGTTTTATCTTCACTGGTATCTTCTGTAGCTTCGCTGTCTGTTTCTTCAGCACCGTCTGCTTTTGAGTCATCTCCTTCCGGTTTTTCCGGAGCTTCTCCGTTCTCTCCGCCCTGGGGCTGTTCACCTGGCTGGCCCATTTCTTTTCTGGTTCCTACTGCGATGGTGATTTTTCCATCTTCTACGGATTTTACTTCTCCGAGAATTTCATTTTCGTTTGTTTCTTCTTTGCTGTCGTCTGTTTTCGCATCAGATGCTTCTGCTGTATCCTCTGTAGTGTCACCTGCATCCTGAGTACTTTCTGTCTTGCTCTCTTCTGCAAATACTGTTGCCGTAGATCCCACAGATGTTGCTGTTATCATAACTCCCATAATCATTGCCAGATGTTTATATTTCATAGTAATACCTCTCTGTTCTTTCTATTTTGAATTCTCTCTGTTTCTTTTGTTTTTGTTGATGGTATTACTATATCTGATAAATGTGTTTGATTTATGGTCGGTTTGCGAAAAAAATGTGTTCTCTTATAAATGGTACATTTCAGATTTGCGGTGTTTTAATAACGGAAGCTGTTCTCTGATCTGGTCTTCCCGGTCCAAATCTATTTCTTCTATTAAAATGCCTTCTTTCTCATCCAACTGTTTCATAACCTGGCCCCAAGGATCTGTTACAATAGAATGTCCCCAGGAAATGTATCCTGCCTGTGTATCTCTGGCAGGAGCACATCCAAGCATATATATCTGATTGTCAAGGGCTCTTGCGCGAAAAGTCAGTTCCCAATGTGCAGGGCCTGTAGTCATATTAAATGCTGCAGGGACGAAGATCATCCTTGCACCGTCCAGTGCCATTGTGCGGGCAAACTCCGGGAAGCGGATGTCGTAGCAGATCATGACACCCATTTTCCCAAATTCAGTATCAAATACTGTGGCATGATCTCCCGAAGTCAGAGTATCGGATTCTTTGAAGTACTGGCCGTTTTTTACATTGATATCGAAGAGGTGAGCTTTTCTGTGTTTGCCGATCTGCTTTCCGTCTCTGTCAAAAATATAAGAAGTATTGTAAACATTTCCTGCCTCATCGACTTCCGGCATGGAACCTGCAATCAGATAAATATGGTATTTCCCTGCATAATCAGACATCGCCTGCCACGATGGACCACCTTCTTTTTCTGCATAAATTGGGAAATTCTCGGTCTGATATGGACAGCAGAACATTTCCGGGAGGATTACGAAGTCCGGTTGTTCTGCTTTTATTTTTTTCATATAAGTGCCTGCGGTACGGATATTCTGCATTTTATCTTTTACTGTTGGCATCTGGATTGCTGCTACCTTCATGTGTATCCTGTCCTTTCTTTGACAATAATATAATATTTTCCCTGTCTATTATAGCCAGTAAAAAATACTCTGACAATCCAGTGATTAAAGTTGCTTCCAATATTTTTATATGCTATATTAAACATACCAGAATACATTTCTGCTTTACGAAAGATAACAAATAGAAAATTCTATAATAATTTCGTAAAGGAGTGGTAAAACTGGAAATCGAATATTCAAAACAAGCCCTTAAGTTTTTGAAAAAACAAGATGTTACAACTCAAAGGCGTATTATTAACGCAATTTCTAACTTACCTAAGGGAGATGTAAAAACATTACAAGGCAAAATTGGTTATCGTTTACGCGTAGGAGATTATCGTATAATTTTTGATAATATCGAAAACATTATTGTTATCAGACTTATTGGTAATCGTGGACAGATATATAAAGGAGTGTGATTTTATGACAGCTGTCAAAGAACGTATTATAGGTGCTGTATCCATTATGAGCGATAAGGATGCTGATATCTTCTGGCATATCATTCAAAAACATTTTACAGCTCCTGATTTGTTTGCAAATATTGAAGAAGTAGAACCTGATGAAGTAGATTTAATGATGTTAAAAGAAATTGAAAACAATCCTGACTGTCATGAATTTATTTCTCAGGAAGAATTACTGAAAGAACTTAATTTGTAACTTTCATACTTATATGCAAAATATCCCCCACACATGAACATTCTTTCCATGTGTGGGGGATATTAATTTTCCGCAGGCAAGTTGCTAAATACACCTGCATTCGCTTGATTTAATTAATTATTCTTCATAACCATTCGGGTTATTGGACTGCCATCTCCAGGAATCTGCGCACATTTCTTTGATTCCGTTCTCTGCTTTCCATCCAAGTTCTCTCTCTGCTTTGGAGGCATCGGAATAGCATGTTGCGATATCGCCTGGACGACGTGGCTTGATCACATATGGAATTTTAACACCTGTAGCAGCTTCAAAATTCTTCACAATATCAAGAACACTGTAGCCTTTTCCTGTACCAAGGTTGTAGATACTTAATCCGGAATTATCTTCGATTTTCTTAAGAGCTTTTACATGTCCTTTTGCAAGGTCAACTACGTGAATGTAATCTCTCACACCAGTTCCGTCCGGAGTATCATAATCATTTCCGAATACCCCAAGTTCTTTCAGTTTACCTACTGCAACCTGTGTGATATATGGCATCAGGTTGTTCGGGATTCCGTTTGGATTCTCTCCGATAGTTCCGCTCTTGTGAGCACCGATCGGGTTAAAGTAACGGAGAAGAACTACGTTCCATTCCGGATCTGCTTTCTGAATGTCTGTCAGGATCTGCTCAAGCATGGATTTTGTCCATCCATATGGATTTGTGCACTGTCCTTTCGGGCACTCTTCTGTGATCGGGATAATTGCCGGGTCTCCGTATACAGTTGCAGATGAGGAGAAGATAATGTTCTTTACATTATGTTTTCTCATGACATCTACCAGTGTTAAGGTTCCTGCAATGTTATTTTCGTAATATTCCCAGGGTTTGGCAACGGATTCTCCAACTGCTTTCAGACCTGCGAAATGAATACAGGAATCAATATCTTCTTTATCAAAAACTTCATTTAGAGCATCGCGGTCCAGGATGTCTGCTTTGTAGAATTTCACTGGTTTGCCTGTGATCTTGGAAACTCTTTCCAGAGATTTCTCACTTGCATTGCTTAAGTTATCCAGAACTACAACATCATATCCTGCGTTCTGCAATTCTACAACTGTATGGCTTCCAATATAACCTGCTCCACCTGTAACTAAAATTGCCATAATACTTCCTCCTAACCTGTCTGCCTGCTGTTCATAGTTCTTGTAGTCAGTTTTTTTACCATCAGACAGATCAATCATCTGTCCATCCACAACATGGTTTAATTATGGTAAAATTCCGCGCCGTACATTCTTTCGAATTTTCTTATCATTCCTGCACGGTCATCCTGCTACAATACCTGTTTTCTGCAATTTCTGTTGTTTTTCTCTTTCAACAATACCTATATTAGTTCACAGCATCAGAAATATCCTTGATAATTCTGAGTGTAATCTGTAAAATTCTGCGATATCCTGTTTCATATCTGCAGACTTTACCTCTGTATTTTACAGCACCCTATATATGGAACTGTAAAATACCTTTACCTGATATCATGTATTGCAGAAAATCCTGCGAAAATATGATTTCTCTCATATCCTCACAGGATAATTCTATCTGAATCAGTTCATAAAAGCAAGTCTATATACATATGTAATGTTATTTATACTTATTTACAATCTCCTTCATCCGGGAAAGTTTTTCTTCCATGTCTTTTACCAATTTAAACTGTGTTCTGCTGCGATCCAGATTATGTCCCTCTCTGTGGATCTTGAAATAATGATCTCCCTCCAGATAATCTGTCAGGAAACGCATTCCACATTCAAAGGTCATAAGGATTGCTCCCATGGGAAGCATATCCAGTTCTGTTTCAGTCAGTGCACCGCCACAGCCTTCGATGAATCCCTTGACATAAACTTCATAAAGGTGAAGATCACAGGACACTTTCGTCAGGTCTTTCTCATCCTCAGCTCCGGTACTTGCGCCAAAACGGATAGAATCACCGAAATCATTCACGGACAGTCCCGGCATTACGGTATCAAGGTCAATCACACAGACAGCTTTTCCCGTTGCATTATCGATCATAATATTATTCAGCTTGGTATCATTATGTGTAACACGTAACGGCAGTTTTCCCTGTTCCTGCATATCGCACAGAACATGTGCCAGTTCTGTGCGGTCCAGCACAAACTGAATCTCTTTTTCCACATCTGCTGCTCTGTGACATATATCTTTTTCCACAGCAGTTTTAAACTTATTCAGTCTGTCCACCGTGTTGTGAAAATTTACGATGGTCTCATGAAGAGTTTCTGCCGGATAGTCTGCAAGCAGCCTCTGAAAATGCCCGAAAGCAACCGCACTCTGGTAAAAATCATTCTCATCTTTTACCATATCATAGCATGTGGCATTTTCAATGAATAAATATACTCTCCAGTATTCTCCGTCCTCATCTACATAATAAGGAAGTCCATCCTTTGTCATCACAAGATTCAGAGTCTCTCTCTCCACATCTCCACCGTTTTCCTGAATCTTTTTCTTCAGCCAGGCAGTAACACCGCTGACATTCTCCATCAGTTCCACAGGTTTGGTAAAAATACTCTTGTTCATTTTCTGAAGAATATAATGTTTGCCTGTACCATAAGTCAGGCGGTAAGTGTCATTGATATGTCCACTTCCATAAGGAACACATTCTGTCAGATTATCTTCCAGAACAAATGCACTGGTAATATTCTTTATCTCCCTGTTAATTTCCACTCAACTATTCCTCCCATAATCTCTGTGGATACAGCCCGTCATCTTTTAATTTCTGAATAGCAGCTACTACCACAGGTTTATCTTCTTTATAAGTTACCCCATACCATTTATCCATAGATTTCAGCACTTTTACAGTTGCTCTCTTCTCACCAAGAAGCTCATCTACTACAAATGGCAGGAAATATTCGCATTTCAGAGGATTTACTTTCAGGTTCTCATCCAGGAATTTGGGGAATCTGTCTTTCAGCTCTTTCAGAATACTTGCAGAAAATCCCCACATATTCATGGACACCGTACTGCCCTCCGGAAGCATGGTCCATGTTTTTCCATCATCTTCTGTATATGCTGTACCGCCATCATGCTTTTCGATATGCGTGCGCTCATTGATCTTAAGAAGATGTCCTTCTTCATCTGTTACGCACACACCTCTTGCCACATGTCCATTCTCTGTCAAAGTATTCTCCAGTTTATAGCCGACCATCATATATCTGTAAATATCTGAGGCGTCTTCATTCTCTGTCAGGAAATCATATGCCATCTTAAATGCATGGCTTCCATAATAGTCATCTGCATTGATCACAACAAATGGTCCATCGATTTCATTGATGCAGCTTAATACCGCATGTCCGGTTCCCCATGGTTTCACACGTCCTTCCGGTACTTCATAACCTTCCGGAATATTTTGAAGATCCTGGAAAACATAAGATACTTCCAGCTGGTTGCTGAGACGGTCACCAATCGCACTTCTGAAATCAGCTTCATTTTCTTTCTTAATAATAAACACTACTTTCCGGAATCCGGCTTTTACTGCATCATAAATGGAAAAATCCATAATGATGTGTCCCTCTTTGTCAACCGGATCGATCTGTTTCAGACCGCCGTAACGGCTTCCCATACCTGCTGCCATAACTACTAATACTGGTTTATTCATGATATTTTTCCTCTTTTCTGTTAAGCGGATATTCGCAATCCGCTTTGCTGCTTGATTCGGTTAAATGTTCTTCGTTACTCTCAGATTACCTGGTAACTTCTACATTCATCTTATCATCCTTTAATACCACCGGTAACACCGCCGATAATCTTCTCTGACAGGAAAATATACAGAATAAATGTCGGCAGGAATACAATGATTACCGCAGCAAACATTCCGGCCCAGTCACCTGTATATTTCATGGAGTTGATCATTCCATAAAGTCCAGGTGCAACAGGTTTCAGCTTGTCCGAGCTTGCGAAGATCAATGACAGGAAATATTCATTCCAGATATTAATAAAATTAAAGATTGTTACTGTTACGATTCCTGACTGCGCCATGGGGAACATGATTTTCCAGAAAGTACGCATCGGAGGGCATCCGTCAATCGCTGCCGCTTCCTCATAAGTTCTGGAAATATTACTGAAGAAGGTAAGCAGGAAAATGGTCGTATAAGGTACATTAATTCCTACATATAATATAATCAATACGGTTCTTCCTGCTGCCACATTATTCAGAATTCCCATACCGGAAATAATACTGAAAAGGGGAAGAACAACCATGATTGCCGGAACACCCATAGCAGATACAAAGCTGGTCTGGATAAATTTGTTTGCAATAAAATCAAATCTTGACAGTACATAAGCTGCCGGTGCGCACACCAGGATCAGAATTGTGCAGGAAATCACGGAATAAATCAGAGAATTTCCGAAGAATCCTGCGACTCCGGCACCGTTCCATGCTTTTGCATAGTTTTCAAAATGTAATCCGGACTCAAACTTCAGGGCTTTTCCCTGGAAGATTTCTGCTGTTGTGGAAAAACTCGCCCCGAATACCCAGCCCAGAAGCGCAATGGTAAAGATTACCCAGAGCAGCAGGATGATGTATCCCGGCAGGAGTTTGACTTCTTTTTTCAGATTAAAGGGTCTGCGTGCCTCTTTTTCTTTTGCCATTTCTCATCCCTCCTTAGAATTCCAGATCATCATCTTTGATCACTCTGTTACAGATTGTAAATACAATGACTACGCAGACACTGAGCAGTACACCGATGGCAGCTCCCAGACCTGCATTTCGTTCTGTAACTGTATTACCGCCGCCAAAAATCTGCATGTACATATAAACATAAGGGGTAATTGTCTGTGTATCTGCAGTTACTGTGGAGAAAAGCTGTGACCATACAAAAAAGCCTACGCTGCTTACAGACCACATGGTAATATTTGTCTTAAATACTCCCTTTAACAATGGAAGTGTCATGTAACGGAACTGTGCCGGTTTGGTCGCTCCGTCAATAGTTGCTGCCTCATAATATTCGGGACTGATACGCTCAATACCGCTGAGCCAGATCAGCATGTGGTATCCAACCATTCCGAAACAATATGCAAACAACAGTGCCCAAAATTTATGTTCATTATCCAGAAACTGGATCTTCGCCAGATTGTCCAGGTGTAATGCTGTAAAGAAATCTTTCAGCAGACCATATCTTGGACTGTATACGTACTGCAGCCACATGGTTGCAAGTGCTACTGCACTGACGATATTTGGCATATAAATGATCGCACGGAAAAATTTCTTTCCTCTGATTCCACTGGTAAGGATAACTGCAAATAAAAGAGACAGACTCATTACCACCAGACCGCCGATCAGCCAGATACGAAACAGGTTAAAAAATGAAGTCTTAAATAAACTGGTATTCATCAGCTTTGTATAGTTGCCGAATCCTACAAATTCCCATAAATTCATGGAATCTGTAACTCCGTCGATCTTGAAAAAACTCATGATTACTGTTCTGATAATCGGATAAAGAAAAATTCCCAGAAACAACAGAACTGCCGGAGTCAGAAATACAACGATCATCGTTTTATTCTTCTTCAAGAAAATACCTCCTTTGTAATTGATGAATAATTATACTTATCCGGGATACTTCTGCATCGCCCAAATAAAGTCGTTTCGAGTTCTACCCATAATCTTTCAATGGAACTGTCACCTTCTCGTAAATCCACTAATTCATAAGTATCATTCGATTTCAAAATCTCATAAACCTTATTCGCTTCACCCGTATGGGACATAGCTTCCAGATAATCAAAATAGATTCTGCTTTCAGCCTTAAACTGATCGGACAAATCCGCATATTGTTCTAAAAGAGCTTGATATCCTTCAGCTTTTAACAGTAATCGGAAACTTTCTTTTACATATGACAAATCATCTTTTCTTGTCGCCAGGCCTTTTACTATGCATTCAATTGCCAAGTCATACTGTTTATCAAGAATATTGCAACAACCTAAACCATGATAGGCCCATGGTGATTTCTTCCTATTCAATGACTCTTCAAAATGTAATCTTGCTGTTTCTATTTCCCCTTTCCAGAATTCATATATTCCCATCTGATAATATGCATACCAGTTTTTGCAGTTTATTGATTTAATCGTACCTTTTAATTTTCTGTATATTTCATCATCACATATAAAATCTCCCGGAACATCTTCTGTTGACGGTTCTTTCAAAATTCCTGTGTTCAGAAAATCTGCCCAGATTTTTTGAGTATCATTTATTTCTCCATAATCAAGATGTTCTGACAACGGTCGATCATTCTCAATTTCTCGACAATATTGTTTAAAAGAACCATATCCACTTCCGCTATAAACCAGCTTTCCTGGACATAATGCGGTTTTCTTTCTCTGCTGCAGTACTTTTTCTAATTCATCTGGACAATATTTATCCTTTACATAATTTGTCAATTCATTACGTAGCTCTTCAAAAGACAACTCATTAAAATGACTATCCAATTGAATCGCACTATATTGTTCCATCCACTCCCAGGCTGAATGAGGTGGCATGGGAATACAACCATATTGGGTTTTGCCAATTCCCGCCTGAATTTCCACATATCTTCCTGCATTTTCTGTCAGAAATTGCTGCCAGTTATCTGAGCCCTGGTTATTTCCCCAGGAAAATAACTTCCTGCTTCGCAGTCTCCTTGTTGAGACATGAAGAAGTCCATATCCATTTTTGTCAACATTGGCAATATATTTAGGATCTTTTTCAGCTATATCAAAGAAATAATCCACTTGTGCAGGAATATCTTTATATCGTGAGATATCAATTCCATCTACATAAGGAATGTCCACCTTTTTTACATCTTTTGCATCACTGGTAAAAGCTTTTGAAGCTGGAACAATCACCCTTCCCTTATCGTATTCCGGCACAGCCATATTGCTCCACCAGTACATTGGTACAACTTCTTTTCCTGAATTTACTATTCTCATGCGGCAGTTTAGGTGGTGATCGTTCTCACCAAGCCAAAAATCCATCTGATATTCAACCTGCCGTACTCTTTCATATTCATACATTCTAAGAACCGGATTGCCGTCTTCATCAGTCAGTTCTGCTGTAAAAAGCTGCTCCGTGGTAAACGGTGTATGTCCGATAATTCCAAGATTCCACTCCACACCTCCACTAAACCAGGCATTTCTGATGGCAAGATTTCTAAATTTTATGACATCGTTCGTATAGAGAAGATTTTGTCCTGAAATTTTATCTATTAAAGCCCATAGTCTTCCGCCCAATTCAGGTAAGAATATAGCCCTGATATAATCGTTTTCAAGGATCGCTGTTTTCATCTCTTTCTCTTCCGGTTTTGCCTGATAGCAATTATACTGACGGTATGGATATGAACTTGTCAATGTACCGTATCCTTCAAATATTTCATCATTCTCTTCCAAATGAAATTCCAGATTGTTCTGTAAAATCCGGGTACCTAATAAATCAGGTACACTGCATTCATTTCCCAGGCTGCATACACGATATTTTTCTGTTTTAAATTTAAGAATTGGTTTCATTTTCACATCTCCTTTTTTATATGCCTGACCTTTCACGTTAGACTCAGGCTCTCCCTGCGGAAAATCTCCCAGACTTTGAAAAATCTTTATAACATCCAAATCTCACATCAACAGATCACCAACTACTGTAAAACTGTTGCTATCTGTGATCATTCATTTGTGCAAAAAGACAGATGGCGGCAGCGTAGATACGATGCCACCATCTTTATAAATTCTTTGTTTATTTATTTCGCTGCATCCTGCATAGAGGAAACAAATTCATCTGCTGTAATGGAACCTGCCATTAATTTGATAAAGTTTTCTTTGATAACCGGAGTCATATCTACGTTGGATTCTACACCGCATGCCCATGTGAAACGGTTTGTGCTCTGCTCGATAACAGGTTTTGCACACTCAACCATTGCCGGCCATTCTGTATTTGTTGTATCAGCCGGGATACCTACAGTTTCATCTGCAAGTTTCTGGTCGTATTCACCTTTTGTAAGGAATGTGATCAGATCAAATGCTTCTTTTGCAAGTTTTGTATCTTTGTTGACACCAAATACCTGTGCGCCGAAGTTGTTTGTTTCGATTCCATTTGCTCCGTCTGTAAGTGCCGGATATGCGAAGCATCCCCAGTGGAAGTCAGGGCCTGCCATATCTTTTACTTCGTTTGGTAACCAGGAGCCATTCAGGTACATTGCAGCTGTTCCAAGTGCAAGCTCTGTGTTCTGACCTGCAGGCCATACGTTGGAACCAACCATTTCTGAATAATATCCGTTAGATGCAAGTTCTTCGATATCCTGTGCCATCTGAAGAACTGCAGGATCATCCCATTTACCTTCAGTTACGATCTCTTTTACTTTATCTTCGCCAACCAGTCTTGCAAGATGATATCCGATCACACATGTTGCATAGGCATCATCCATAGTCATTGGTGTGATTCCTGCATCTTTTAATTTCTGGCATACATCTTTAAATTCATCCCATGTCTTCGGTTCTTCTGTGATTCCTGCCTGCTCAAACAGATCTTTGTTATAGAAGAAAGCAAATACGTTTGGCTGATATGGAATTGTTTTTAATGTACCGCCACCAGCATCACGGCAGGCTGCCATCAGACCTGCATTTGCAGTTGCTTCATAGTCATTGTCTTTCGCAAGGTCTTCCAGATCCAGAAGATATTTACCGTACATTCCGTTTACACGGTCGATATCTTCATCAAAAATATCAATCTGTGTGCCACCGTCCAGTGCAGGCTGAAGTGCTTCACGGTTTCCGGTACGTCCCTTAAACTGGAGGTCTACCTTAACTCCTGTCTGCTCTGTATAAGCGTCAACTGCTTCCTGAATTACCTGTCCCTGTGGCTCTGTGGATTCCCACATAGACCAGTAAACTAATGTGTCATCAGCTGCCTGAACCGTAAATGCAGGTGCTGCAAGAGAGCCAACCATCACTGCACATAATGTTGCACTAAGCACTTTTTTCTTCATTCCCATAATTTTTTTCCTCCTTTGGATTTTTGACCTTTGTTTTTTCTTTTTTCGCTCTTTCCGTTTTTTGTTGATTTCCAACAATTATTTCTTTTGGTAGTTCCTATTCTATCACTTTTGCACAAATAGTATTTGCACAAAAGTCCATTTCTTTTGCACAAAAAATTATTTTTGACTGGTTTTTCCTCTGTTTTTGTTGTATACTTGTACATAATAACCATATTGCAGAGTTCTGACAGCGAAAAGGAGATGGCAGCAATGGCTTTTGAGAGTATGTATCTGGAAGAAGATATTCATATTGACCGAATTTATACAATCCACTATTTTGAATACAAAAGTGATTTTCACTTTGCAGGAGAACGCCATAATTTCTGGGAATTTCAATGTGTAGATAAAGGAAAAGCGGAAATACAGACAGATAACGGTATCTATCATCTGACAAGCGGACAGCTCATCTTTCACAGACCAAATGAATTTCATAACCTTATTGCCATAGGAAACACCGCTCCTAATATTGTAGTAGTTTCTTTTGAGTGCGATTCTCCATGTATGAAATTCTTTGAGAAAAAACTGCTGAAACTTTCTGATTCCGAGAGAAATCTCATGGGAATGCTGATTGCAGAGGCACGTCGCTGTATCGCAACCCCTCTGGATAACCCTTATACAGAAAAGATGGAAAAGAAAGAAGATTTTCTTTTTGGCTCTCAGCAACTGATCCGTATTTACCTTGAGCAGATGCTGATCTATATGATCCGGAGAAATTCTTCTCCTCCCATGACTGTACCTGTCGGCAAATTTGTGAATCTGAAAAATAATTCCGCTGTCTATAAACGTGTCATTGCTTATATGGAAGACCATATCCGGGAAAATATTACACTCTACGATCTGTGTCATGACAATATGATCGGACGCTCCCAGCTTCAGAAAATATTTCAGGAACAACATCAGTGCGGTGCCATGGATTTCTTTTCCCAGTTAAAGATTGCCTATGCCAGACAGCTGATCCGTGAGAACCAGATGAACTTCACGCAGATTTCGGAGTTTCTTGGATACTCTTCCATCCATTACTTTTCCAGACAGTTTAAAAAGATTTCCGGAATGACCCCTACTGAATATATTACATCAATAAAGGCACTCTCAGAACGAGAGCGCCAGTAGACATTCTTTTCGAAAAAAAGAGGCTGCGCACTAATTACTTAGCGCGACAGCCCCTTATCAATTACTTATCCCATAATCTCTGTGGATACAGCCCGTCATCTTTTAATTTCTGAATAGCAGCTA
>ENA-UALK01000036-UALK01000036.1-human-gut-metagenome-genome-assembly--contig:-NODE-36-length-59223-cov-53.100561_pt1 | contig 59223 bp, 99 predicted proteins | sample MGYA00243703_ERZ654476 | MGnify/ENA primary metagenome ERZ654476 (study PRJEB26926, sample SAMN06164821) | human gut metagenome | biome: ENVO:00009003; feature: ENVO:2100002; material: ENVO:00002003...
CTGATAAGTAAAGCGAAAACCCCTGTGTAGTCGTAATGACCGCACAGGGGTTTACTATTGAAAAAGCTAGGTGGGGCGACAATTCCCACATCTCCTAACGATGGGCGATATCTGCCTGTTCTATCCTCTAGCTTTTTTCGGAGTTATCCTAAGTCAATCTGGTCTTTCGATGCTGCAACGGACAGGTTGTAGATGTACTCCCCTGCCGTGAATCCGTGCTTGCGTGCTTCTCTCGTAACGAACGTCCGCTCGCTGTCGCTCATAAGAATTGTGATTCGCTTGCTACGTTTGCCGTCACCCTTCTGCCCCTGATGGGAAGTGTAAGGTTGAATCTCCATCGTGTGCTTTGCATCGTTGACAGACAGGTTGGTAAGAGCAATCATAATCTGCTGGTTTTGCTGAACGATGGCTTGTAGGACTTCCGTGTTCTTCATCAGCACTTGCAAGATTGCATCGTCCTGCGTGTCGGGCTTGTTCTCCTGCGGGGCAAGGCTGTAATAGCCATTCTTGCGGAGAGACGGAAGAACATCATCGAAAACCCAACTCTCGAACTTCTCTGCGCCGGGCAACTTGCTGTGGGTGATAAGACGGTAAACATCGCCCTCTGGGATGAAAGTTACTTCAATCATCTTATCTTTTGCTTGCGGGTGAGGTGTACTGCGTTTTACAGTATACCGACAATGGCGTTTTACTGCATCCGGTGCATTGGTATAGCCAAGTGCCTTTGCCACGTCAGAAGCACAGAAAAGAATTTTACCATCTTCTTCAATCGTGCGGAGCTGACCAAAGGTCTTGTTCTTAAAAACGTGAAGTGCGTTACATCTCTTGTTATCCATCATATCCTCCATATACAACTGTTTAGCATCTTCCATTCCGACCTCATACGCCTTGTAAGTGATTCGAGATAACGCTTCCGCAATCTCATAATCATCCTTGTTGAGCGGACGGCCGTTGCTATTTTGCTTGAAATTTTCGAGAATCTCTTCTTTCGTTGCTGGAATGTTCATTGGCTTTACCACAAAAATCTTGCTTGTAATGCAACTATGAAGATGATATAATGGATTTATCACCCATAATCGCATGGAGTGTAATTCCTTAAACTGCCGGTGACCGCCAAGTTACGAACAGTTTAGGGGATTTTTTATTTTTGATGTTCAAGCCATTGCTGGACAGCTTCACGAACGGCTTCTCCCTTAGAAATGCCGTTTTTTTCGCAATAATCCGAAAGCTGTTTGTCAGTATTCACGTCCAAACGGACGCTTGTGCGAACACTGTTCGGGTTTTCCAGCTTTGGTCTTCCCATTTTTGCACTCATGCGTTCACCTCCACTTTTGAGCGCACATTAAGTATACTATTTGTGTGCTTAAAAGTCAACACCTAATACCGGAAGATACAGGTTACAGGTATATCGTGTTTCACGACATACCTCAATCCTCCAAGAAATCCTCCAACTCAATCTTTCCCTCTGCCGCTGCAACCGCCAGAGCGTACACGAACTGTCCAATCGTCATCCCATGCCGTCTAGCTTCACGGTTGATGTACTTGCGCTCTTCCTCGCTCATAAGGATGGTAATGCGCTTTGAACGCTTGCCATCGCCGCTTGCAACGCCCTGATGCGATTCCGGCATCGGGATTTTTTTCCTTGTCAAGCCAGCTTCGGCAAGTGCGCCGGGAACATCGCCCTGTTCGATAAGACGTTGAACTTCCCTCGCCTGTTTCAGCTTCTTTGGCTTACTTTCGCTTACTACGGCATTGTTTGGCTGTGTTTCGCTGTCTTTAGCTTGCTTCGGCTTAATATTGCTTAACAGTGCTTCATTAGGCTGTACATGGCCGTCTGTGGCTTCACTGGACTTAATTGATGCTTGTTCGGCTTCGTTCGGCTTTGCTCGGCTTACTTCTTCTTCCTTTGGCTCACTTCGGCTTAATGTTTGTTCCGAAAAAATAGGCTGAAAATCAAACCCGCCAAGCAGACCCGTTGATTTTTTGCTGGTTGATTTCATTCCTCTTTCTCCTCCTTACCACCTATTCCCAGAAATTTAAGAATTTCTTCCGGGATTCCGCTTGCGGAATCGATTTTTTCTACAATTTCCATCAATTCATCTTTACTCAGCGGAATGGTTGCTATGTTTTCTTTGCAAGGCTCTTTCGGTACTTCCGTCCAGTATTCTACATCGAGCTTATGATAACCAGTTTGGGAGTCCAACCACTGATGCTCATTATCATGTATGTTATAAATACGTCTTGCTGTAAGATAAAACCCGTCTTTAGTATATACCAAAAAATCAGTCGTTTCCTTGTTCATACGGTACGAACTAGATTTCGGCGGGTCATACTTCGCACTATGCCATATCTTTTTACTCATTTTGCATCCCCCTCCACAATTTTTTTCGCCAACGCCTTGAAATCCTCTGCTCCCGTGCATTTTGCCGTATTTCCAATAAACAGACCGTGACGATCTGATTGCGCCTTTCTAATCCCCATTGACATTCGAATTTTTGTGTCAAGTACTTTGGTGCCCATAAGCTTTGCGGCTTCTGGTAGTGCTTCGATTGCTTCTTTCGAAAGGACTTCCCGACCCCCAAACTTATTCAGAAGTAACCCTTCGATTTTCAGGTTTTGGTTAAAATACCTCCTAACATCATTGATTGTCTGCGAAAGCTGACTTAAACCAGCCACAGCGTAGCGGTCAGGGGTCATCGGAACAATGACACTATTCGATGCGATCAGCGCATTTACAAGCATCAAACCAAGCTGCGGGGGAGTGTCCAGCACAATGTAATCATACTGCTCAGACACACTTTCAAGGGCTTCTCGCAGCCGGAAGTTCTTACCCATATCCCGCACAAGCTGCTCGTCAATGTCCTTCAATGCGTTGTCAGACGGCAGAATGTCACCAGCTTCACAGTGCTGGATTCCTTCTTCGACCGTTCCTTGCCGGGTCATCACATCAAACAGGGTGCATACGTCCTCTGTCTGTGCGCCGTAGGTGTCCGTTGCGTTGCACTGGGCATCGCAGTCCACCAGCAGAACTTTCTTGCCAAGCAACTGCAATGCACCAGCCAGACAGGTGCTTGTGGTGGTCTTTCCTGTGCCGCCCTTCTGGTTGGCGACAGCTATGATTTTTGCCATTTTATCACTCTTTCTTTTTAGTAGAACGGATATGCTGCTTTTATCTCGTCTCCGACCCACAACACAGGTGTGACGTGCCATGCAATTACAGTTCCTTTGATTTCATTACTATCGGAATCAAACCATTTGCCATTGATTGTATCGTACTCGCCGGTTATGAAACTTTTTTCTCCCGTTTTCTCATCTTCGATACGAAGTAAAAGCCCATGCGGCCATCCTTCTAGGCTTTTATCCGGCATAACGTCTTTAGTCATATACCACTTGTCTTTGTCAAAGTTTTTCGGAAACATTGGAACCATATTCTTTCTCCTTTCTGCATCATCTGCTCAATGTGCTACATCTGACTACTTTTGCAACGCTTCAATGGAATAGAACGCTGGCATATACCTGTCTACGATACCTGCCTTGTCCACGCTTCTAATCAGATAGCCAACAGGCCTGTCAGGGAACGGAGACCTGTCCAAAGACAAAATATCCTTATACGCAGCCTTTACCGTGTCGTAAACCGCTTCTCTGCGTTTTGGCAGCTTGATTTCAGGATGTTCTTTCTTCATCCACTTTTCAACCACCTTTGCCACGTCAATGCAGTCCTGCGTTTCCAGTTCGTCACACGCAGTCCAGTCAAAGTCCTCGTATCCGCTTCTGCGGGGCTTTCTGACAGCTTTTTGAGGTTTGCCCGGTACTTCGCTTGCCTGTGCTTCAATCAACGTCTCAGACGCTTTAATTTTGGGCTTAAACTTGACTGCCACAGCCTTTCGCGCTACAAGAACCGGTTCGTAGGTCACAACAATGTCAGACACAGCATTGATTTCGTCCACTGCAACATCAAGCACTCGCTTACGAAGGTTCTTATAAACATCATAGCTGACTTCCATTGCACCAAGCTGTTCTCTCAGTTTTTTCAAGCTGATTTCGTGAGGTTTGTTGTCCATATTCAGCCAGTCCCGAAGAATCGAGTAAAGCAAGATGCTGTACTGCGACTTCATTCGTGACGTGTAACGCAGACGATATCGAACATATCCGCTTTCGGCGATGTCAAAGAAGATAGAGCGCAGGTCAGGGTTGCAGGTGATTGCTACAACATAAGACCTTGTTTCGGGCACATAATCCAGTTTTGCCCTTGTAAACAAGACAAAGCTTTCAAACGTACCTTTCTCCTTGTCAATCGGAATCGACACCGTATTGCCAAGAAAGTGTTTGATCTGCGGCTCAATCCTTCGTGCGTCAAGGCTTTTCAGTCCAAGAAGCTCCCTGTATTCCGCCAAAGTGAACTCCACACGGCTGCTGCTTGGGTCTCTCGGATTTATTCTTGATAGGTAAACCTCCAACAACCGAAGTTCTCCTGCGGTGTAGTCCCTGAACTTCGCCCAAACAAGGGATTTGCTTTTCTCGACAAGGTTATTGTCTGATATTTTTGGCATCTGCTCACTTCCTTTAATGGTCTGAAAACAGTATATCACAAGTAGGGGGACGTGTCAACGCTTTTTGTCCCCCATGGCTTGTCTTTTTGTCCCTCATATCCTCGTCATTTTGTCCCCCATGACTTGTCAAAACGTCCCCCATGCTTTGTCATTTCGTCCCCCGTCTACCTATTATATATTAAACAAGAAATAAACAAGAGGTTAAATATCATCGTTAAATAGCCGATGACGATAATTTTCAACAAATTCTTTATTCTTCCATTCCAGTTTGTGGATAACTCAAGCCGTCACTTGCTAAATAAGACTGTACCGGTGGTGAAGCGGCCTTCCATTAGCCATGCCAAACGTGGACGGATTGTGGATAGGTGTACGAAATGTGGATGGAACGGTATACCCAATCTGCGCTATGGGGGACAGATTGACAAACCGACCAATCACAGGCAATAGATTGACGATAATTCGTTATTTATTCCGCACGAATATTGTCGATTTACAGCCTATGGGGGACGGATTGACAAGGTGAATTTGACCGATAGGTGTACAAAAAGTGGATGAACGCGGACAAAATATTCTTCAAAAACTGCGATAATTCGACAATCAACCAGTTATATTATTGGGATTCACGGTGTAGGAATCGTTGGACTTCATGGCAGCTTCTGTTCCGGCGTCCTGCGCCTGATAGAGAATCTCCATCTTTGGGGCGGTTCCGTTCGGGTCTGGGTCTGTTCCGGTGGCCTGTGCCATCTCATAGCTACCAGACACCATCCGGCAGACAGCGACCCTGTCCTTCAACGGCGTGTGGAGGTTTGCCAGAATCTCCGTCAACACGCCGATATGGTCTGAACCGTGATCTCCGTACCTGATGTACAGCAAGGCTTCTATCTCATAGGAAGAGCACTCCATCATAGCATCTATGAGAATTCGCCGTTTCTCCAAATCGGAAAGGTCATCTTCAAGGTGCTCCAGCAGTCCTGGATGAATGCAAGCGTCCATGTATCGAGCCACTGATACGCCGCAGCAAGTGAACCAGCGCATAGCCATTGGCAGGGAAATGGCTGCCAGACCTTGCTCCCAATTGGCGACCGTTCCACGATTCACACCCATTTTTGCCGCCAATTTCTGCTGGCTCAAGCCGGAACACATTCGAGCTATCTCTAATGCTTTGGCTGTTCTCACTAAATATTCATCCATAAATTCTCACCCTTTCAACAAAATCCAGCAAAACTGCCGGATTCGACAAGCCAAAAAATGGAAAAAGCTGCTATGGAGAACCAACAGCAGCCTATGTTATAACTGTATTGTCAAAAAATTCCAAAGAGGAGTGGAACAAAAATGAAAGAAACTGTAATCTGGAACCATGAACGTATGCCGATCATCGACGGAATGCCTGCCAGTGTTCCCGATGGGAAGCCGCACACACCTGAACCGTGGGAGGAAAGCTAATGAACCGAACCGTAGATGCTCTGATTATCCCATACGCTCGCAGACGGACGCTGGAACTTGTCCTGAGCCTTTCTGGGTACGAGGCTGATAAAGATGCTTACCTCGAAGCAAAAGGCATCTTGGAACGCGCCGTAGCCGCCTTAGATGACGGACGAGACCCGGCAGATAGCATCGAACGCATTGACGGACAGCTCGTAGAGCTGTGATTGGAGGAAAGATGGATAGGCGTTGTCCCTTTTGACTTGAACACTCGCGGCTTCCCTGACGTGAAGTAATGGATGTGAAGAAAACATTCGATTTTTACGAAGTTGTTAAAATGATATTGACTGTACAACAGAAAGATGTATAATCGTATCAAATGAACATCCGCACTTGCCGATCGGGAGGATATGCCACAATGAGTGAACAGGAAAGAGCCAAGATTGACCGATTTATTGCATGGCTACTGGAACACCCTGAAAAGATTCCGGCAGCTAAAGAAATAATAACTAACGCATGACAAAACCCCTTGCGCATAAGGCTACCGAAAGCCCGGCGCAAGGGGTTTTATTTGTACCGGGTCAATTCTTACAGACTTTCATCAGTTTTAAGAACCGGCTAGAATCGGAATTTACAGTTTCGCTTCCGTGATGCCCATCTTCATACGTCACATAAAACGTGACGGTGGTTTTAGATTTTGCGGATGCTACACCGTAAACAGCACCGGGCAATCCGGCAATTGAACCGCCAACAGCGGAACGGAGTGCGGTGCTTCCGGCCTTCTTGCTTTCACCAGAGCCTACAATCTCTGCGGACACAGGTGTTTCGTACATTTTTGTTTTGAGCTTTTCTCTTTCAAGAAACATATCGTATCCGCGTTTACCTTTTATCAACATCATAGCCCCAATGGCTGCAACGATTAAAAAGGCAGTTAAAGAATACACAAGGAAAATAAATGAAGCAACCAAGAAAAGCGCACCGAAGGCAAATGAAAACCTATCACCCATGTGAGAACTTTTGTCGTTCAGCAGTTCTTCTTTGCTAAATTTCTTTTTGCCCACGTCGTCACCTCACATAGTTCTGATAAGCTTCATCAAAGCTTCACGCTTTTCTTTCGGCATCTCTACTAGCTTCTGCTCAATCCATTTAATATCCGCGTCAACTTCGCTTTGCGGCTGCTGGCGCGGATTTTCTTTTTGCTCGCCAGAAACCAATGTATCCACGCTTGTTCCGAAATAAGAAGCTATCTTGTCAAGCGTCTCATATTTCAGGGTCTGCTTTCTACCGTTTTTCAAATCGGTCAAAGACCCACGGCTTGCGCCCGATTCCTTGCACATGGTGGTCACGTTTACTCCACGCTGCTTGCAGAGTTTTTCAATATTTTCGTACAAGTTTGCCATAATTCCAGTCCTCGCATTGTAAGGTTTGCTGAAATTACGCGAACGCTTAAAAAAGCCTTGCATTTTACGCGAAAGCGTATTATACTAAGACCGTACCGCGAAGGCGTAATGAATGATTTCTAGCAACTTCATTATATTACACTTATGCGTAAAAATCAATAGCCGGAGGTGAAATAATGGCTGAAAAAAAACCTCTGTGTGACTTTGGCAAACAAATCGAGATTGCTCTTATCCAAAAAGACAAGACTAACGACTGGTTGATTGAAAAAGTCAAGGAGGATACCGGACGGTATTTTGATCGTTCTTACCTTTTCAAGGTTAAGACAGGGAAGCTGGAAACGCCCGGCATCAAGAAAAGCATCTGCCGGATTTTGAATATTCAGGATTCGGGAGTGTAAGAAGGGAGAGAAAAAATGGCAAACATTCAAGTTTTTGAATATCAGAACAGCAAAGTTCGCACGGTTGATATGGACGGCGAAGCATGGTTCGTTCTGAAAGACGTGTGCGCTGTGCTTGGTATTAGCAATAACCGCATGGTTGCTGACCGATTAGATGATGACGAAAAGGGTGTCAGTCTGATTGACACCCTTGGCGGAAAACAGGAAATGGTAATCGTCAACGAAAGCGGCCTGTACCATGTCATTCTTCGCAGCGACAAACCGGAAGCGGCTCCGTTCCGCAGATGGGTAACGAACGATGTGCTTCCTGCAATCCGTAAGACTGGAAGCTACAACGTGCCGCAGCTTACCCGTTCGCAACTCCTTGCAACTGCACTGATCGCAGCGCATGAGGAGCTGGAAGAGAAAGACAAGCAGATTGCAGAACTTACGCCGAAGGGTGTTTTTGCTGACGCAGTGAGCGCAAGCAGCCAGAGCATTCTTGTTGGTGAAATGGCAAAGCTGCTGTCACAGAACGGCATCCAGATGGGGCAGAATCGTCTGTTCCAATGGATGCGTGAGAACGGATACCTGATTAAGGACAGAAAGCGGACGGACTACAATATGCCGACCCAGAAGTCTATGGAACTTCGCTTGTTTGAAATCAAGGAAACGTCCATTGCGCATTCTGATGGGCACACTTCTATCAATAAGACCCCGAAAGTGACAGGTATCGGTCAGGTCTATTTCGTTAATCTCTTCTTAAAGACGGAGAAGAGCAAGAAAGTGGAGGACTGAATATGGAGAAGGTTATCACATTAAAGGTAGACCTTGAATACCCGGACGAAGCGCACCACGCTATTGACGAAGCGACAAAGGCCTACGAGGAAAGCAAAAAGCGCTGGGATGCCTTTGAAATCAACGAAGCCAAAAGCAGAGCACGAGACATTTTGTACAACTTGTGCAATGAAGGTTACAGCATGATATGGACGGTCACGGATGGCGCTGTCGGCCTGACGATCTGGAAAATCTTTAAGGAGCCTTGTGTTGGCCAGTGCTATATGCCAAAAGAAAGCCTGTTTGACATCTGGGTTGAAAAGCTAGTTGCGCTGTGCATTGCTACAGGTCAGGAAGTCCCGAAGTTCATCACAGATAAGGCTGGTGAGTGCTGGTGATGAAATTTCGTAAAGCTCAAAGCAGCAAGCGCAGACTGAAGCTTGCAATGGCAGCTGGCGTATCCAGAAACGATGCCAACAAGGTGTTGTGGATGGAGAAATCCATCAACCAGTGCTTTGAACGGCATAACAGAGAAGCCAGACTGAAAGAGGAGAAGCAGCGTGGAAGAAAAGTACTGTGAACGCTGCGGCCTGTATCTTGGCGTGGTCAGACCGACAAGAAAGTACTGTTCAGAATGCAAGCGCAAGGTTGACAAAGAGCGTGACAGGAAGCATAAGAAAGCTGGAATTACATTCAAGCCCCGTAAGGCGTTCTGCGCATACTGCGGCAAGCCGATGCTGAAAAAAGTAGCATCGCAGAAGTACCACAATGGATGCGCTAAGAAAGCCTACAACGCAAAGGCGAACCTGAACGCGAAGGCAGCTTACAAAATTAAACAGCAAGAAAGCAAGAAGCTGGAAAAGACGTTTCCATCCATCGGAGAAGTACAAGCCCTTGCGGACAAACTGGGCAAGCATTACGGCGAGGTGTCGCAGATGCTCGCAACAGGGGAGCTGACCTATGAACGGTAAATACTACGGCCAGCGGGAAATCCGCTGGCACAGCCGGGAGAAAGACCGGCTGGAACACATACATAATAGAAAGGACAAAGATGAAAGTACTGGTAGAAATCGTCCTGATCTGGGGAATCTTCTTAGCACTGGTTCTCGCAGCGTTTCTTCTGAACTTCTGGCTGATTCACCGGATTGACCTTCTGGTTGGCGTAGACGCAACGCGTGCAATCATTGGCATTGGCGCTCTGATGGCAACCATCTGGATTTTTGGGCATTCAGTGAAAAGCTAAGGAGAGAATAGATGACACTGAAAGCAGCACTTAAAAAGCGAAACATGAGCGCTCTTGAGCTTATTCACAGGAGCGGGCTGTCCGAGCAAACAGTTTACAACATCACTAGTCCGAACAAAGAACCGTACAAGACTGGTGTTAAAACCGAAACGCTTGCAAAGATAGCGCAGGTTCTGAACGCAACAATCGTGATAAACGAAAGCAAACCGTTTATGTTTGACATCATTTTGAACTAAGGAGAACCAATGAAAACTTTGAAAGGAATGGCGCTGCCCATGCTCGGTCTGGTCGCGGCAATTGCAGCAGTCGGCTGCGGTGATGCGATTCAAGGATGCCAGACCACAGCGCAGATGCTTGGCTGGGTAATCGTGTCGTGTGGATTTCTCGCAACGGCCATTGTCCTATGCGCGCTGGCTGTTAGCGCCGAGGAGGAAGAGCGAAGCGAATGCGAGCGCCGCAAAATCAAGCGTGTTGCCAACCACACCAACGAGTGGAGGGATGCCCAGTGAAATGCCCGATGTGCGGTAGTGACAACATCACAACGGTTGACAGCCGGTCTGACCACGACAGCATTGTTCGCAGAAAAAAGTGCCTTGTCTGTAACCACCGGTGGTCTACCATCGAGATTGACAAAGACCAGTGGTACAGTGCGTTGCAAATCAAAGAAGAACGTAAGAGAGGGAGACCAAAAGATGATTAACCTTGACAGATTTGGTGGAATAAACGAGCCGGAGGACGGCGCGTATTTTATGACAAACGAGCAGATGGCAGAAGCCAAAGAAGCTGACCGGATGGCTGAGATTAAGGACTTGCAGTCTGAAATCGAGGACAGGGAAGCAGAATTGAAAGACCTCCGTTCGCAGCTGGCAGAACTGATGGCTGGTTGATTTTGTACAGCCAAGTTAAGCCAAAGTAAGAACAATGAAGCCTAATGAAGCCGAAGAAAGGAAAGAAAAATGGGTAAATACAAGAAAGAAATCAAGCACTGCGAAAAGTGCAATAAGCCTTTTTCAGTGTTCCCAAACAGCACGGAAACTCTTTGCACAAGTTGCAAAAGGAACAATTTAGAAGAAACGCTCCGCAAGAACGGCCACGCACCGCAGCATACGCTTGTTAGGAGTTTTCGTGACAGCCTTAATGAAGCGTTTGCTGTCGAAGATGCCGCAAGAAGAGCTTCCTGGGACTGGAACACGAGCGTTCAGAAAATTTGCCGTGATTGCGGAAAGCCTTTTGAAATCACCCGTGCAGAACGCATTTTCTTTGAATCGCATAACATGGCATTGCCTAAGCGTTGCCCAGCTTGCCGTAAAGCGAGAAAAGAAGCGAGGAAGGAAAATAATTGATGGACAACAGCAAAATCCATGAAGCTCTGATGGCTGTTCAATCAGAGCTGAAAGCCCCGAAGGGGCAGATGAACAAATTTGGCGGTTACAAGTACCGCTCGTGTGAGGACATTCTCGAAGCGGTCAAGCCCATCTTGAAAGCGCATAGCCTTGTGCTGCGGCTTTCCGACAAGCCTGTTATCGTTGACAGTTGGCACTACATCGAAGCCACTGCAACGGTTGAATCGCAGGATGGTGCCACCTACACGGTGACTGCATACGCTCGTGAGCCTGAATTTAAGAAGGGCATGGACGATTCGCAGATTACCGGCACTGCAAGTAGCTATGCTAGAAAGTACGCTCTGAACGGTTTGTTCTGCATTGACGATACGAAGGACGCTGACACGGACGAGTATCAAAAGCAGACCGCAAGCAGAGCAAACAAGCCTGCGCAAAAGCAAGCGGAGACAGAAAATATTCCTCCGTGCGCTTGCTGCGGAAAGCAGTTGCAGCCTATTCAGTACAACAACCGCACCGTCACTCCGCTGGAAACTGCAAGAAGCACGAAGAAACGCTTTGGGCACGTCCTGTGTTGGGACTGTGCTCAGAAACAGCCGAAGGAGGGCTAAACAATGCTCAACTCTATCGCAATTCAGGGTCGTCTGGTTCACACGCCAGAAGCTAAGGTCACGAAGTCCGGTAAGGATGTTTGCACGTTCAGCATCGCTTGCGACCGTCAGAGCGGCGGCCAGAAGGAAACCGACTTCTTCAACTGCACCGCATTTGGTAATACGGCGCTGTTCGTTTCCAAGTGGTTCCAGAAGGGCAGTCTGATTTTGGTGACTGGCAGCATCCAGACCCGGAAGTATATTGACAAGCAGGGAAATAACCGTACCGCAACGGAAATCATGGCGAACAAGGTTGACTTCTGCGGTGGCAAGTCTGACAGCAAGCCCACCGATCGGGCGCAGGATGCGCCGCAAAACTACTCTCAGGGCAACACGGATGATTTCTCTGTGATTGACGACAGTTCTGATCTCCCTTTTGACTAACGGTTACGCTACCGGGACAAAAGGCGAGAAAGGAACGCTATGTTTTACCGTCCGAAAGTAGTTCGATGCCGCCTGAAAACTGGCGGGAAAAGCATCGAACAAATCAAAGAATCCCACAAGGGGCAAGGGCTGGTTTATCGGGATTTTGAAAGTCTCCAACAGATGTACGATGCTTTTTCTGGATTGATTGTTGAACTGTCCCTTTGGGAATACGACAACCACGAAAGCTACCATCTCGAAAGCTGGAAGCCAGAAGATGACGAAAAAGTTATGATGGGCGTTTATTACGCAGAGCAAATGCATCCATTCCCTCGATACAAGAACGATTTTGAAAAATTCAAAATGGATTGGGAAGCGAAAAAATATGAATGCGAAGGCGCATCTCTTGTTTTTGAGCCAGCAGATGTTGAAGAACTCGAAACCATCTGCGAAGAAGTTCCTTCGTCTTGACCGCCTACCTTATATAAGAGCTGTGCTATCTGGCTGGACGGGCGTTTGGAAAGATGAAACACTTGGGCGACATCACAAAGATTCACGGCGACAAGATAGAGCCTGTGGACTGCATCACGTTTGGCAGTCCTTGTCAGGGCTTGTCTATGGCGGGGAAAAGGCTTGGATTTGACGACAACCGTTCCGTGCTGTTTTTGGATGCCGCAAGAATCATCAAGGAAATGAGGACAGCAACCAATGGAATGTATCCAACTTTCGCTGTTTGGGAAAACGTGCCCGGAGCTTTCAGTTCCAACGGAGGAGAAGATTTCAGAGCCGTGCTGGAAGAACTTGCCCGCGTGGAACAACCAGACGCTTCAATTCCTCGACCTTCGGGTAGGGGTGGCAGATGGGGCAAAGCCGGAGCAATCGCCGGAAACGGATGGTCTCTGGCTTGGCGACAGCTCGATGCTCAATATTGGGGAGTCCCCCAAAGAAGAAAGCGTATCGCTCTTGTCGCAGATTTTGGAGGACAACGTGCCGCAGAAATACTATTTGAGCGCACGAGCCTGTCAGGGAATCCTTGTGAGAGCATCCCGGCGTGGAAAACCTTTGCCCGAACTCCTGAAGCAAGCGTTGCTGGATATGATCGAATGGTGGAATCCGGGAACTCTATCACAGGTGATGCAGAAAGTGAAGGAACAGGAAGGTCTGGAGGAAAAGGAACTGGACGAGTATTGGAATCAGACCATCGAGAGACTTCGACTCGATGCACAGAACCCGCAGCCTACACTCTAAAAATCCGTTCTGGATGTGAGGGTGGCGGTAAAGGCGCTCTGGTTCAAACTGAATTGAGCGCAACGGTTTCTACGTTGCAAGACCAGACGTTGTTTCAGCCTGTTGTTTATGATGCTCGTGGAAACGGCGATGGAAAAATCGTACCGACCATTACAGGCGACCACGAAAACAGAATCACAGATTACACGGCCATTGCAATCGAACGCAAGACCTTCAACGAACAGTCTTTCAGCCACTACAAGGAAAGCGACAAATGCTCAACCTTGAAAGCGAAAGCTGGGAACATCGGCAATGGTAGCGAGTGTCTGATTGCAGAGAAACATGATTCATCGAAAGCGGATGGCGTTCAGACGAAACCGTTCTGTGCTGGCTTTTCTTACAAAGTTGGAGCAAAAGCAATGGGAATCGGATATGAAATAGAAAAAGCTGGAACGTTATCCGCAGAAAGACATGATTCTGCCGTGTTGGAGAAAATCATCCGTTGGATTGTTCGCCGTCTGACCCCTGTTGAGTGTGAACGCTTGCAAGGCTACCCGGACGGATACACCGATATTGGTGATTGGATAGACAGTAAGGGAAAGAAGCACAAATACGCTGACAGCCCACGGTACAAGGCTCTGGGTAACTCAATAGCCCTGCCGCAGTGGTTCTGGTTAGTGCAGAAGATGCGCCCTTACCTGAAAGAAAAGCCCACTTTGGGTAGCCTGTTCGATGGTCTGGGCGGTTTCCCTCTGGTCTGGCAAAGAGCATACGGAGAGGGAACTGCACGGTGGGCAAGCGAAATCGAAAGCTTCTGCGTAGCTGTAACAAAAAGGAGATTCGGTGAAGAGTGATTACCTGTTGCAAAGACTGCACATCACGCCACCAAGCCTTCCACGACACTTGCGAGAAGTACAAGGCAGAGAAGAAAGACTTCGAGGAACGCAAGGCTTTCGTGTATGAGCTGAACCACAGCCAGAGCGTGTACCACCGCGATTATGAAGACAAGCACCGGGAACGTGGCAAGAAACGATTTCTCGGAAGTGAATTTAGAGGTGAACGATAAATGGGAGCTTTTATTGCAAGACAGCCTAACGGTTTGCTGTGTCGGTTTTCTTCGGTGGTCGATTGCATTACCGATTACAACATGACCGAAGAAGAATACATCGAAATGTGTGCAAAAAAAGCACGAAAAGAAGCACGAGATGTTCTTGACCACTATATGCAACCGTTTGAACTGGTGGACAAGCGATTCTACCCGAACAACATGACGGTGGAAGAACATAAGCGGATTATGAAGGAAATGGAAAAGCCCGTTGACAAAGCAACTCATATTCCGTGAGCTTAGAGGTGAACGAGGATGAGACTTGTTGACGTAGAGCCGTTTATTGAAGCGTGGAAGAAAAGCGGAAACGTTAAAAAAGACGAAGCTAAAGCGCTTATGAACAGCGGAATTTACTCTGAATACGATAAAGGTGTTATCCTTGACAGCACTGCTAACCTTGTTTTGGCACTTGCCGAAATGCTCGAAAACGCTCCATCAACTACATGGACAAGTGTAAAGGACAAACAACCGGAAAAAGATGGAATTTACCTTGCTGTTTACGATTTTTGGAATTGGAAAAACCTAATTGCGGCAAGGGAATTTGTAAACGGAAAGTGGGTTGACAATAACAATCCGGTCAAATTCTGGATGCGGATTCCTAAAATTCCAGGAGACAACGAATGAACACTGGCAAGCAGTTTGAAGCAGACTTCAAAGCATCCGTCCCATCCGATGCGTGGTGCTACCGCTTGAAAGACAGTGCTGCTACCTACTACGGTGGCAACGATAACCTGTCCTTTTCCATCGACAACATCTGCGACTTCCTTGTGTACCGATACCCGATGAACCACCTGTTTGAACTGAAAACCATCGAAACGCCCTCTATCCCTTTGGAAAAGGTGTTCGGCAAGTACGACAAGGCAAAGTGCAAATACCGCAAGGAAAAGCACATCACCGACATGGTGGAAGCAATGGGATACAGCGGCCAGACCGCCCATGTGATAGTCAATTACAGGGCGGTCAACCGCACCTTTGCAATCCCTGCCAGCAAGGTTCTGGCGTTCCGTTACAACCAGAGCCGGAAGAGCATCCCTTGGCAGTGGGCAGAACAAGAGGGGATAGAGGTCAAAGCAAAAAGGCTGCGTGTCCATTGGCGGTATGACGTGGACGGGCTGCTAAAGAGATTGGAGAAAGAGAATGAGCATGAAATGTGACCGCTGCGGAGAAGTGTTTAACCCTGAACCGCCCGATGAGATGGGGAGGCATAAACCCAATGCCGTGATTCTGGTTGACAAGAACGTGCATGACGCATGGGACTACTGGAGTTGCGATTGCTATGACGAACCGTTTCTTTGCCCCTCTTGTATGGCAAAGCTGAATGACTGGCTGAAAGGAGAACAGAAGTGAGCAGTCGGATGAATAAGCATGGAAACCGCCCATCGTCTGGCAAATAGGCGATGTCAGCCAACCTCCGCAAAATCGCACGGCAGAACCAGTTGTACGGCTTCCGCATGGCTCTGGATGGCATCGCCGCCACATGGGGCGCACTGATTCAGAACCTTCGGTGCGATGCAGACCTGACCGATGAATAAGTGCAAAAAATCATCCGCATTGGTGACAGTTACTGGGAGATGGTCGGAAAGTTCAAAGAAGAGGACATGGCCCCTGACGAGTTCGCAGATTACATCACCGCAAAGTCAGAACAGGTCGAAAAAGAGCTGAGAGAAAGGTGGAGCTGATGGCAATATTTTCGGTAGAAGCTATTTCGGAAATCACTTCAATAAATTCAAAGTATTGCCGTATTAAAAGAGCAACGTTCACTTGTTACTTCTGCAATACTGCCATTTCTGTGTGTGATGCACGCGTTGCAACTGCGATGGCAGATAATGGGGAAACTCCTATTTGTCCGATTTGCGGAAAGAAAACCATATGCAGTCTATATGAGTTTCAATCGCACGAAAATCCAAACATCATAGAGGATGTTAGGTGGAGGTAACAATGTTTGATTTTGCAACTCGCTGGCTGGTCTGCCTAGTCCTGCTGGCGGTGGTGGTTCAGTCCGAACGGACAATTAAAAACATGGCAGACAACCTGTTCGAGAAACGTCAGGCAATGCTCGTCTGGCTGTTCATCAACGTGTGTCTAGTCGTTTGTACGGCTGTTGTGATGGGGTGGAAATGATGAAAATTTGTGACATTGAGAGAAAAGAAATCAATTTTGGGTGTCTGGAATATGGAGATGTGTTTGAGATAAGCGGCGAAATTCTCGTAAAAGCTAACGTGAACCTTTCGGTAAGTAAATTGTCTGGAGGTGTCAGCTTAAAAAGCGGAGAGTTTTTGCAGATAGATGAGCTTTTTCCCGTTAAGATGGTAAACGCTCATCTCCAGTTGGAGGGCTAAGAAAAATCATGGAAAACGAACTTTACTGTCCAATGAAGATGACCAGCAATCCGCTTGGTCGGTGCGTATGCGAAAAAGAGAAGTGCGCATGGTGGCTACAGTTAGACAACTGCTGCTCCGTCTGGTGGATTGCAAGGAATCTGAACAACATCGAAACAAAGATGAAGAGGTGAGAGCATGAAAAAGCGGATTTACCTTGTTCTCGAAACCGAAGCGGACGAGGATGACAAGAGCATCCGTAGCGATATTGAGCAAGAACTTGGAATGGCTACGCATTATTTCAAAACCTGTTCTTATAGCGAAATCGGGTTTGAGGGCTTGTGGAGAAGCACATTCGAGCAACCGCCTAATAAAGAAGATGCGGATGAAAACGGCTATGTGATGGCGATTGCCGGGCCGATCACAAAGTCCGCTTGCGTAGGTTATCCATATAAGTGGCTGTGGAATGAAGTTGCAAAGCATCCATGTGCATACCCTGTTTGGAAACCCATCAAGGAGGTCTGATACATGTCAACACCCCCGAAGCGTGGTCGTGGCAGACCGCCGCTGACCGAAGCCGAAAAGAAAAAGCGAGAGAAGCGGGCGCAAAAGGCGAAAGAAGAAGCCGCTGCGAAGCGTGAGAAAGAGCGAGAGAAAAAGAAACAACAGATGCTTAACAAGCGGAAATCTATCCGCTCACAGGTGAGTAAAAAGGTGAAAGAACAACAGGAGTTAGCGATCACGAGGTCTAAGATGCTGAATACAGGCGATTTGCAGTCGAGAATCGGTGGTGAAGAGGACAAGAAGGTCATCGGCATGATTGCAGCCAAGTATTTTGGTGACCTTCCGAGCGTGGACATGAACAACCCGATTGAAGTGCAGCAACGTCTTGACTTCTTTTTTGACGCTTGCATCGAAGCCAGAATCTCCCCTGTGGTCGAATGGATTGCACTGGTGCTGGGCATCGAATGGGTGAGCCTGAAGCAGATTATGGCGGGTAAACGCCGTGACGACAGCTTGCAGCAGAAGTACATCTTAAAGCTGATTCTGCAAATGCAGTCCATGTGGGCATACAACGGTATGTACGGTCAGGAGAACCCGGCAGAGTGGATTTTCCGAGCCAAGAACTACTTTGGTATGCGTGACAACGTGGAAGTCACCGTTGCACCGCCTGAACAGCCGTTGGGTGATGCCCAGAGCGCAGAACAGTTGGCTCAGAAGTACCAGACGGCTTTGCCGAAGGGGATTGACGTAGAGTACAGAGAGGTGACAGAAGAGGTGGTCGAGGATGACTAACGGCGATTTTATCCGCTCCATGACGGACGAGGGTGAAAAGATTGATTCTTCTGCTGACATAATTTGCCATCTAGAAAATTGCCCGTGGTGGAATGAATATAAATGTCAATATCGTCATTTCTGGGGCAAACATCCAACTTTTCGGTTCAATCGTTGCCAAGCGTATCTTTTTGATGGATGGAGAGGATGGAAAGCTGACGGAAAAGCTGTACAAGATGATTATGTCGTGGACTGATGGAATTAAAGTGAGAGGCTTCCAAACTCCATCTCTTGCCACGTTCCGAGAACTTGTCCGCATTTACAAGGAAATAAAAGCTGGCGGTCATCCTGATTTTATTGATGGAGAATCGAAGAAAGTACTTGAAAAATGTGGATTCCAACTTGAGCCATGCGGAATTGGCTGGATAGTAGATAATGCGAAACAAGGTGATTTTTCTGGAGAAACTAAGCAAAGACGAATTAAGAAAACGGAGAAATGCCGATAAGCGTGAAAGGTATCATTGGTACGTTTCACATGGAATTTGCCCGTTTTGCCTTAATGATGCACAACCCGGAAGAGTTAGATGTGCTGTTTGTTTAGAAAAAAATTATGCAAGTCATCAAAAACATGATGCAAACAGAACAGAAAAGCAAAAATCCGATTATCTGCAAAAACATAAATTGCGTCAACGCGAAAAACGTCAAAGGCTGAAAGAACAAGGGATATGCCCCGTTTGCATGAAACGTCCTGTTTCAAAAGGATTTAAGTCCTGTATTGAATGCAGAACAAAAGAAAAGCAAAAAACGGAAAGAGAAGGGAAATCTTATAGAAAAACACTTGGCCTATGTGCCTATTGTGATGAACCGCCAATTCCCGGCAAGCGTTGCTGCCCGAAGCACTATGCAAGCCGCATTGTTGGCATCACAAAATGTAGGCAGTCAGAGGGCTTTCGGCTGTCACAAATCGAACAGAAAAAACGCATAAACGTCTTTTGGAGAGAAATGGAATGGGAAAGAAATCAAAGAATGAAACAGCCCCAATGTATACACCCATGACCCAGTTGATTGACTTCTCCGACCCCTGCCTACGCACGTTCCTTCCTGTCCTCTTGCAAGACCACACGACAGGAAAGAACATCATCTGGGCGACAGACCCGCCGACTGAACTGGGCGTTGGCTTTGCAGATGAAATCACACTGGAACAGCTGGACAAGGTTCAGCTTGTTCCTCGTGTGCAGAAACGGCTTGCAGACCAGAAAAAGCGAACCAGCAAGAAAGCAGAGGTGTTTACGCCGACTTGGGTTTGCAAGAAGATGACAGACGTTGCCGAAAACGACCTGAAGGGCGAGGACTGGAAGGAATACATCAACAAGACTTGCCTTGAAGTCACCTGTGGAGAAGCGCCGTTCCTCACAAGTCGATACGATACCACAACAGGGCAGATGATTGCCGTGCCAGACAGAATCGGTCTGCTGGATAGGAAGCTGAATGTTCTGGCAGAGCAGTTCCATGACTACGATATGTGGATGTGCTGGGCAATCAATGCCTACGCATCGACATACGGCTATGAATGGCAAGGGGACAATCTCTTGCTGGCAAGGTGCAACCTGTTTCTGACGCTGATCGAGAATTTTAGGTATCGGTTTGATGCTGAAAAGCTGGAAATCGGCTTCATGCCCATTTTTCTTGATTGCATCGCAGATACCATCTCGTGGAACGTCTGGCAGATGGACGGTCTGAAAAAGACCGTACCCGGAACGGGCATTCCGTGCAAAATCAAAGACTGGAAAGCAGACAAAGAAATCCTGTTTAATGACGTAATGTAACATGGCTGTTTTAATAATTATTGTTGGCATTGTGTTTACATCGACCCTGTTCTTCATCGGGTGGCTGATTGGCTACCCTATTTACAGAATATGCAAAAGAGAACCTGTGTTTTACGATTCAAATTATGCTCTCGGGTTGTGCTTGCCTTCGCTGGTTGTAGCTGTATGTAGCCTTATCATTCAGATTATGGCCATTATGGGTCAATGAGAGGTAAAAGTAATGCAGACTGACAGAGGAATCTACCACAAGCGAGTATGCGAACGCTGCGGAACGATACAGGAAGCCAAAACAATGAACCCTAACGAATACTTCAAGGACTGGGCATGGCGCAGGGACACAGGCGACCTGTGCCCGGAGTGCTATGCAGAGTATAAGCGAGTGATCGGGCGGTTCAACAGGGGAAAGAGAGGACAAAGAAGATGACAAGATGTTCTGTATGGCGTTGTAAGCAGTGTGGAGCGATTATCTACAATGCAAAAGATGCAAAAATTCCTGACAATGCGTTTGATGAACTTTTTGGCCTTGAGACTATTTGCAACAATTTAACGGGTTTTAGCCTGCCAACAGTCAAATGCACGCACAGATGCGACGCGCAGACCATCGGTCTGTGTGAGTTTATCGGTTGGAGGAAGCAAGAATGATTTACTGCACCACCGAACATTGCTCTTGCATGGGCATCAAGCAGTTCTCCGCTGGTAAGGCTATCCGATGCACAGCAGAATCCTGCAAGAACAAATCTGAGCCATCCTGCGTCTCTTGTAAATAGTACGCAGAGCCAGAGGGCGTGTGTGTAAACGACCAGTCGGAACACGTTGCAGACTTCGTGTGGGATGAACGTGGATGCAAGGAATGGGAGAAAAAAGAGAATGAGCTATGATATTTCACTTTGTGACCCTGTAACGCATGAAACGCTTAAAGCGGATAGCGTACATTTTATTGCAGGCGGCGTGAGAATTGTGGGTGGAACAGAAAAACTGATGTGCTACGTCACATGGAATTATAGAAAGTTCTATCGGCGTAATGATGTGCTCGGGAAAAAAGGAATTCGTTCTATCTACGGCAAGACGGGAGCTGAAAGCATCCCGATGCTGGAAAAGGCTATTGCCGCTTTGGGTGATGATACGGACGATGACGACTATTGGCACGCGACAGAAGGCAATGCAAAGCGTGCGCTGTATTGGCTGCTTGAATTTGCAAAAATGCGGCCAGACGGCGTGTGGGATGGTGATTGAATGAATAACACGATGTGGCACCCGGCAAGCGAAGTGCCGAAAGAACGAACGGAACCTTTGTTGCTTGCGACCAAGACAACGTGGCGTGATAAAGATGGAAAAATGTTGCAAGGATTCTCGCCGACAACGTACTTTCTTGGCTGTTACGCAGACGGTCAGTTCTGGGATGAGATAGGCGAGAGACTGCCGAAAGATGTGACGGTAACGCATTGGATGGCGTTTCCGATGGTATGAGGTGATGGATATGGACAAGTATGTATGGCATTCCGTGCGGGATGAGCTGCCGCCGTCAGATGCTCCGATGCTGATTCTGATGGTAAAACACATTTACCAAAACGAAAACGACTATGAGCGGTACATGAGACTTGGCTTCTATGCGCCAGAATTTGGGAAAAAAGCGTGGAGAAACGAATTTAACGAGCCGTTGGAACATGGTGATTGGTACATTGTAACGCACTGGACGTATGCGCCAAAAAAGCCAAAGGAGGATAAATATGGATGGATTTGAAGCGTTAACAGAAGCAATGAGCCGATGTGCTGCATCGCTTGAACAGCTTGCAAATGCTATCAGACAGTCCGAAACGCAGTGCGGTTACATCAAGCAGAAGCACAATCGACCTGTATACCGTAAAGGCGAAAAGCTGTATGAAGGTTACAAGCGAATTATGAGAACGAGAGAGGGATTTAGAAAATGACGGAATTGAAATTATGCCTTTGCGGAGCGGAGCCACATATCGAAAAAGAAAAAGAGCCTTTTAGCGTTTATGAGCATTATGTAGTTTTATGCGATAAATGTGGCAGACATTCTCAAACTTTTTCTTTTTTGCCATCAGCAATTATAGACTGGAATAAAAGAGCAGTAAGAACAATATAAAGGAGAAAAAGGATGGAAGAACTTAAAAGATGCCCATTCTGCGGGTCTATTCCGACGCTGTATCACGATGGATTGCACCAAGTGGATTCAAAGAGAAGATACCACACAACATGGATGATTCTGTGTAAAAAGTGTCATAATGCATCAATGAGCAATAGCGCTTACTATAGCTTTGGTGAAGATGGCGTTTTGTCACCGTATGACGAAAAAGACGGACGACAAGAAATCATCAGCCGGTGGAACAGCCGTTACAAAGAGGATTGAGTATGGAGCAGGAACACAAGCCGAGAACATCAATGATTCTTCTGTTGGAACACGTTCATGCGATGGACGAGCTGACAGACAAGGAATTTGGAGCATTCATCCGCAACTACGCACAGTATGTTGAGACTGGGCTTGACCCAGCATACGACAACGACCGTGCTATGCGGATGCTCTGGAAAGTTGTTAAAGCGTTCGATGATACGAATGCGTAGAAAAGACAGGAGCGAATCGAGAAAAACAGACGCAGTGCAAATAAGCGTTGGAACGATGAAAAATGCAAGTGCATACAAACGCATACTAATGATGCAAACGCATACGCTGGTATGCAAAATATGCAAATGGATGCAAACGATGCCTTATCTGTATCTGATTCTGTATCTGAATCTGATAAAAAAGAAAAATGTGAAAAGAAAAATACCAACGAAGTAAAACGCTTCAAAGCGCCTACTATCGAGCAAGCCAGAGAATACTTTTCCGATAAGGGCTACATGGAATCAGAAGCAGAGCGGTTTGTTGACCACTTCACGGCAAATGGCTGGAAGGTCGGCAAATCTCCCATGAAGGACTGGAAAGCTGCTGCACGGAACTGGATGCGTAACGTGAAGGACTGGAACGGTGGCTATCAGCAGACAATGGCTGAATTACCTGACGAGGGAGACTTTCTGCGGTGAATATTGAAAATCAGACCCAATACATCCTGCTGGGAGCAGTCCTCACGTTCTCAGAATACGCCGATGTGCTACAAGACCTTAAAATCGACGATTTTTGCCCTGAACTGCGTGATACATTCGCTGCCATTCGTGGCTATTGGGAACACAACGACAAATGGAACCTGGTAGAAGTCATGGGGCGATACGATAACTGCAAGAAAGCAATGGGTGAATGCCTGGATGCCTTCGGTGCAGAGTTCATCCGCAATGTCACCCATGACATGATGCTTGGATGGGCTAGAATCGTCAAGGAACAGGCAGCATTGTCCAGAGCCAGAGAGATTGCGTTCAAAATCGTTGATGGTTCGACCAGATACGCAGATTTGACTGGCATTTATGAGCAGCTAGGCGAAGCTATCAACCTGCACAATGAGAGAAGCGATTCCATCCCGATGTGCGATGGTATAGACAATTACATCCGCAAGCTTGATGATAAGCCGGAGTATATCAGCACAGGGCTTAGGGTGTTGGACAACAACTTGCATCTTGTGCCGGGCAACTTCGTTGTGATCGGTGGCAGACCGTCTGCCGGTAAGACCGCTCTGTCTTTGCAACTTGCCTGTGAAATAGCCAAGAACGGACGCAAGGTGGCATATTTCAGCCTAGAGACAGACCCGGACACGCTCTATGCCCGTATTATTGCAAATCAGCTAGGCGTACCGCTGCACACGGTCAAAAACAAGACCGTCAGCATTGATGAGCTTGACCGGCTGGCAGCTATCAAGAAATATCCGCTATTCGTCCGCTCTGCCGCTGGCAAGAGTGTTGGGTGGATTAGAACGCAGTCCATCAGAATGCAAGCCAAAGTAGTATTCATCGACTATTTGCAGCTTATCCATCAAGCCGGAGCGAAAGACCGATACAGTGCCGTCACGGAGATCAGCATGGCACTACATGAGTTTGCACAGTCCACAGGAACGCTGGTGGTAGCTCTTGCACAGCTCAATCGAGAGACCGCAAGAGCAGGTATCCCACCGACCGCCGCAGACTTGCGAGAATCCGGGCAAATCGAACAGGACGCAGATGCAATCATCCTGTTGGCGCAGAAAGTAAAAACACAAAAGAGACCAGAAGAACATTATCACTTTGCGCTTGAAAAGAACAAAGAGGGCAACGTGGGGTCACTGGACATCACGTTCCAGATGGAAACGCAGCGGTTCAAAGAATGCGTGTGGATGTAACATCGCTTCTGCACTCGTATCTTCACAGTAGAATAGGCAAGAAAAACAGATAATAGGGTCTGGGCGATAAAGTTACCGTCTGAACCACATAAATATTTTTCACTACACAAAATACAGGAGGAAAAGACTATGGTTCCAAACATGGCTGGCGTTTATGCTAGCGCCCTTGCTCATGTACACAGACTGCATGAGAAAGAACGCAAGGAACATGAAGCGAGAGAAGTTAAATATTACAAGGAAAAAGAGTGGGGAGAAATCTGTTACAAAACGTCTCCATGTGAGTGGTGCATGTATTGCGACGATTGCTCAAAAACGAAAATCAAACAGAAATAACGCAAAGGAGAAAACAACTATGGCACTTACCAACATCGAACGTGAAACCGTCATCACCTTCAACGCAGCGGAGGATACCGCAGAAGTCTACACAGCAGAATCGGTTTATATTCGCAAGCTGGACAAGCTCTGTGAGCAGTTCCCTGATACGTACAAGTTTATGGAAGAGCTGTCTGCCAAGCGGTGCAAGGAATCCAAGACCTATTCGATGCCGAAGCGTCTTGTGAAGTTCCGCCCGCCCATCACCCGCGAAATCAGCGAAGAGCAGCGTGCAGCACTGGCAGAACGACTGCGCAAGGCAAGAGAGAGTAAGAATATCTAATCTCAGCTCGTGCGGCTACAGAACTATTGTATCAGAAAGCATGGAATGGTATCAGGTGGTAAAACTACCCTCTGCGACTATTACGTGCTTTTTTCTCTTGTTATTTATCAGAATAAAACGGCAAGGTCTGATTTTGAGTAGGAACTGTCTCGATCGAGTGGCGTTTGGGCTGATATGGCTACGACTATCAGTGTGATGCGTTTGAATGCAAATGGATGCACGTGATGCGTTTGCATCCAATCTTCCTCTCTTCCTTCCTTCTTCTTCCCCCCTATAACCCCCTATTATTATCTATCTATCTCTCTATCTCCCTTCCATGAAATAGACAAGCTATTTCATGTCCCCACGCCAAAATGGTGCGACAACTGCGACAACTGAAAACGACAACCAAATGTTTCCACAAAGGTTCTTTCTCCCTACAACCCTCTATCTTCAAAACTATACCGTTAGCCAGCAGAGCAGACAGTAGGAGAGAACCGGCGTGAGGTTCAGACTGGTAGATGGTCTGCGACTATTTCACATGGAGAATTGACTTCATTTTGTGGTAGGTTGAATATGTAAAAATGTTGCATTGACTATTCCTAGCAAAACGCTATGGATTAATTAAGATGCCATAGTGCATTACTGGGAATTAAATCGAACAGGAACAGACCGAATCGGATGGTACTAGTTATTATACGAAATAATACACGATTATCGGGAGTAACTATATCTGTATACTATAATAAGTACTGTTATTATACGAAATAGGTATAACTAGTGAATGAATATATTATGCGAAATTGGAACGAGAAGTGATTTTTGGGGTGGTCGGATGACTTAGCAACTATCGCACCTCTCTTTTCCTAAAAGGCGAACGACTATTTCACACAAAAAATACACGACTATTTGACGATAATTTGAAAGAAAACGCTACTACTATTACTCTACGACTATCGGCGAACTGTTCGTTACTATACTATATATAGGACTTTCAAAAGCTAGTCATCTGACGACTTTACGACTATTCCGCGACTGTTTTATTGGAGAAACTACGACTATTGGCTACGACTATCCCAGCCGGAACGTTTCGACTATTGCTGACCTCTATTAGCTATCGGGCGAAAGCCCGAAAAGAGACACGGCGGTAGCCGTCAATGGTTCCGCGTCGCCCGCCGTGCCCCTGCTGCTGGACTGCTCCGCCGGGCTGGCATGGTCTGCGATGTGCTGCACAGTCTGGCATGGATCCATAGCAGGCGGCGCACCCCTGCGCCCTTATATACCTTATTATAATAGGGCGGCTGTGCTGACCTGTATAGCGTCCGGCGTTGCGTCTGGTATCTGGTATGTGCTGGACGTGCTACGGCGTTGTGATACGCTCCAGCGTGGCGCAAGCGGTATTATAGCCGTTTGTGTCGGTCTGGTATTTGCGGCGGTAGAATGGGGCAAATCACAGGAAAAGCCACTGCAAGACCATGTGCGCTGTTTTATTGTGTTGGCGGTATAATTGCATTGACGGCACAAAACGCGCTGTAAACGCTTGTATGGGGCTGTATTGCAGTCGGGCAAAAGAAAAGCCCTGCACCCTCAACAGATGCAAGGCAAAAGAAAAGCCCGGCCATTTCTGACCGGGTGAAATGCTTCTTATTTAGACGCCTTAAGCAGCGCAGAGAAAAACCAGAAAAAGAACAGAACACAGGATAATAACACTTGTCGCACCCCCTTATACCACGCTAAAACGCTTGTATGTGGTGCGCTTGCTGCACTCAGCATAAATATCCGGGTGCGATGCCTGCAAAAGCTTGCTATCAAGCCGGACGCTTTGCACGTCCTTATAAATGGCTTTTGCCGTTCCCTGCACCATTTCGGGTGCGCCTTGCATCATGCTGATGATTTCAGCTTTTACGGCATCATTCATTGCTTCGAGCTCTTCAATCAACCGCTTGTTTTCGCGGTATGCGTTCACTTTTTCTTCGAATGTCGTCATTTTTTAGCCCTCCATTAGCTTTTTGTAATTCAAAATCTGTTCACGCGTTAGCCATTCCGGCTTTTGCTTGATGCTGTCATACAGGTAAAGCATGCTTTCGATTTGCGCTTTTACACTTCCTGCCCACAAATATTTTTCATGCCGTGCGCCGAATCCTAAAAAATACTCGCAATCAATCCGCATACGGTCAAGCAAGCAATATTTTCTTTCAGTGGAGAGAGAATCTAAATATTTTTGATATTTCATTGTTTTGCCCTCCTTATTAGCTGTTAAGAAATGCAATCATAACGAGTGCGCCGCTAATCATGCCGCCCACGTACCAGAGGGCCGCCCACTGGGTAAAGTCAAGTGCAATCATACTGTAAACCCTCCATTAGTCAAACTCCGGCATTGCCAGAATAATTTTTTTGCACCGCTCAACGCTCAAGCGGTACGGCTTGGAGCGGGTCAAGTTGTCCGCTACAATCTGAGTGTATACCATCAACGGCAGCTCAAATAGCCCGGCACACTTGGGATACAGGCGCACGGCCTGATTCCTAATTTCAGCGTTTAGTTCGTCCGATCTGGTCATTTTACTGCACCTCCAAAATTAACTCCCGGAGCGTTTCAACGCCGGGAACGCAATAATCACACATCATAATATAGACGTTTTCCATGCCGTTTATTGCGGCCTTAATTGCATCAGCATCCCCGCTGTGTTTGGCGTCCAAATACTCGTTGATTGCGTTTTCGACAATCTGCACTCTGTCCTTCTTTGTCATGGTTTATACCTCCGTGTATCCGTCTGCAATGGCCTGAGCCTTGATTGTGTTCATATCCCGCTTTGCTACAACAGGGACGTCCTTAGATACCCAGCCATCGGGGACGCGGGAAAAGGTTTTTGCGTTGGTGTCGATGCACAGATAATGCGCATTGCCGTATGCGGTGTTCTTGGTTCTGAATTCTAGTTTCATGGTTTTGTCCTCCTGTTTTGTGGTGGTGTGGTGGTGTACATCCTCTGTACATTTACTATTATACATGATTAAACGTACAAGTCAATAGTATATTCAAGATTAAACGTACAAGCACATAAAAACGTTGCACGTGCAACATACGAGCACACGCCCTCCAGCGCCGCCGTCCCGATCGCCCCGGCGCGGCCTGTCTGGTATCGAGTGCAGACCGGTGCAGCGTGTCCAGCGTCCGGGCGTGTGTGTCATGCCTTGCGTGGGTCTGCGCTGCTGCCTGTGATGTGTAGGCCGTCCGGGCGCGCTGGGGCTGGTGTCTCCACCTCTGGGGTATATAGGGAGAACCGGGGGTGGGGTGGTCGACACCTCGCGTAGAAAAAATTCAAAAAAGGCGTTTTTCCTGCCTACCCACCCCCTCTTTTCTGCACAAATCACCCCACTCACATTGTCAATCTCAAAAATCTCGCCAAAAAACAAAAAGACCCCTACAAAGGGTCTGTGTTCTGTGCTATACTTGCCTTACAAGCCTTGAAAGGGAGGAATCTACAATGGCTAAAAGTAAAATGACAACGTGCAAGCACTGTGGCGCAGAAATTGCCGCAAGCGCAAAGGTCTGCCCTCATTGTGGAGGCAAGAACAAGCCGCCTATCTATAAGCGTTGGTGGTTCATCGCTATCATCGTTCTGGTTGTCCTGTCTGCTATTGGCGGCTCTGGCAGTAGTTCTGACAGTTCCGCAAGCAGTAGCAAAGCGACATCCAAAACAAGTGCATCCACCGCTTCTTCCGTTGCGTCTGTGCCAGAAATCAGCGAGGATGACTACAAGGCTGAGTGCCAGACTGTGGACTATAAAGAGCTGTGCCGCTATCCTGAAAAGTATGAAGGCACTAAGATTACGGTCAAGGTAAAAGTTTCGCAGATTATTGACGCAAACTTCTCCGGCAGCGAAAAAGCATGGAGAACTTACACGGACAACAGCGGATACGGATTCTATGCCGATGACGAGTATTATATGCTTGACAAGCGCGGTGGCGATGCTGTGAAGATTCTGGAAGATGATATTATCACCGTCTATGGTGAATTCACCGGGCTTGAAAAAATCACCAGAGCATTGACCAGCACTACCGATGAACTGCCCCGCATCGAAGTCAAGTACGCAGACCTTGTAGAGGAATAATCGCATAACACAAAAAGCCAGCGGCTAGATGTTCTCTAACCACTGGCTTTTCTTATTTAACTATTTCACGGAGTTCAAAAATGTGCTCCGTATGAGTTTTGCTCATTTTTGAGCAAAACCTCAATTATCCGTTTCTGCGGATACTTGCATAAAGCAGACGGAACGTCTCACGGCCTTTCGGCGTTACTCTGGTCTGTACGCCACCGTGCTTGTTCTTCTGGTTGCAGTATTCCTTGACGGCAAAGAGGCCGTCACCCTTGCCCGCTTTCGGCAGGATGCCCTTGCTCTTGTCGCGGTAGATGTATCCGTCAGAAATAAGCATCTTGATGAACAGACGTTCAGGGATACGCAGTTCCTTTGCAGTCGAGCGGAAATTGGTAGACACGTTCCACGCCACGAGGTCGTCAAAGTAGTCTGCCTTAGGCTGCATCTCCTCGTTCTTCTCACAGAGTTGCTTGTTCTGCATCTGCAACGCTGCACTCTTCTCCTTTTCGGACTTCATGTTCTGAATCAGCCCGATCACAAAGTCCGGGTTTGCAATAGCCGTCTCCAACAGGTTGTCGGTCATGTACATCCCATGCTTGCGGATGGACGGCAAAACCTCGTGAGTGACCCAGTGCTTGAATTTCTTTAATTGCTCTTGTCTATTGGAAATATATTCCTCATTGACACCACGAGCTTTCTCTGGCTGCATTGCAAACAACGCAGAATAAAGCCCAGCTTCATTCACAACAGTCATGCTTTGTGTGCCGCCGGGGGTGTTGATTTGTGACACACCCTTTTCTTCATCATCTAATCTGGCGGCAACGCGTCGATAATTGGTTTCTCCAAATGCTACACATACATCTTTCAGCACAAACCACGGTTCGTTGTCAATAAGTGCGGCACGAATTTCGCCAAACTCGGCGTTGTTGAAGATTTTGATGTTCTCAGACAAAGAAAGTTGCATTAAAAAGCTCCTTTTCACTTGTGAGAGAAGCGATTTTCTGCTATAATAACGGCGAGAGAATGCTTCTCTCAGGGTTTACATGATACGTTCGCTTCTGTCGCCAAACTTCAGCGGACGTATCATTTTTCGTTTTCATCGGGCAGTGGATGGTTTTGCAGATACTCTGAAATAGCTCTGCGCATAAACTGGCTGCGGTTAAGGTCGCATACGGTGCAGTAGTGATTGATCTCTGCCAGCATTTCCTTGCTGACGTTGGCGTTGCACTGTGCACCATTCGGGTTGTTGTACGTCATACTCGTTCACCTCCTTTCGACGTAATTATATTATACCACTTTTCCTTGTGAAGTAAATAATTTCAAACGATTTTACGATGTAATTTATAATACATACGAATTGCCGAAATTATGTTACTTTTCTTTACGTCCTGCTTCGTACCCTGCCCGATAGTTCAGTTCGGACAGCTTGCCCAGCGCTTCTGCGTACTCCCTGTCCTCGCTGGTCGGCTCTTTGCCATGTGCGAGGGTTTTCAGAAATTCTTCGGTTGTCGTGGGAAAGTTCATGTTTTTTGCTCCTTTCTATTGCAGAAGCTGTCTGCTTCTGCTATAATAATTGACAGAAACCGAGACTGCGCCCTTGGTTGCGCAGCTTCTGTTTTGTGGTGGAATAGGTCATCAGTGCAACTTTGGTCGGTGGTGCTGATGGCCTATTTTTTATGCCACAAAGGATAAATCTACCGTTGTTGGCTGATTCATCGTGTGTTCTGCTGTCTTAGATTATAGACGCTTGGTATATAGTTGTCAACAGCCCAATTTGTATAATTTGCATCAGATATTTCTGATTTTTACTCATTCTAACGTAAATTTACGTTATTTGATAGCACTTTCGTAAACGGATTAGTTTACCCTAGTGATAGTAACTTGAAAATTATTTTTCGATAATTCGTAAGGCTAGTATTCGAGTATACAGTTTGTAAAGCAACGAAAAAGTTTACAGCCGTTTGACCACCCTATTGATAGTAAAAAGCTAAAAATACGCAAACTTTCTCTTGACGATTAAACGTACATAGTGTATAATAGGGTCAAGAAAGAGAGCTGGTAAAAATGAAGAATGTAGCTGCGTATGTCAGAGTTTCCACGGATGGGCAATGTGGCGAAGATAAATTCGGAATGGAAGCCCAGAAAGAGCAAATCGAAGAATACTGCCGCAAGAATGATATGAATATCATCAAGTGGTTTACTGATGCTGGCGAATCTGGCGCAAAGGAAAGGCCGGGATTTGACAGTATCGTGTATGGCGATGTTTCCAATCCTCCGTATGAAGCGGTTGTTGTTGCAAAAAGCGATCGAGTTGCAAGAGACATCAACGTTTATTATTATTACAAGATGCTTCTGCTCAAAAAAGAGATTTCTCTTATTAGCGTTGCGGAAGATTTTGGTAAAATGGGAGTTTTTTCTACAATGCTTGAAGCGTTTACACTTTGCTGCGCTCAAATGGAGCGTGAGAACATCACGAAAAGAACTTCTAGCGGCAGAGCCATTAAGGCTGCAAGCGGTGGATATAGCGGAGGCAAGGCTCCGATGGGGTATGAGGTTAAGGACGGGGAACTTTCAATTAAAGAAGATGAAGCAATAATTGTTCGGCGTGTTTTTGAATTGCGTGATGCTGGCAATACAATTCGTGGCGTAGCGGACAAATTGAATGAAGAAGGCTACTGCGGCAGAAATGGAAAGCCGTTTACCTCTAGCACAATTCAATCCATTCTTGGGAACAGAAAGACCTATGAAGGCTACTACCGTTACGGCAAAAGCGATGAATGGGTTAAAGGAAAGCAAGAGCCTATTTTGTAAAAGATACGGAGGGCATTTTCATGATTGAAAAGAAAGTTGAAGAATCAACTGCTTGCAATGCGTTTATGAAGAACGCAACTGCTGTAATTCTTGAGTATGTGCTTGAAGTTGGAATTGATAAGGCTGTAAAAGATTGCGTTAAAGATAGCGAAATCGTTCATTGTTTTCCCCATCTTGAATCCTACGCAAAGGAACACGGATTTATGTGACCCGCCAGACATGGTATCGGATTGCTGAACAGAGAAAGGCTGGATAATATGCAGGGAGAAGAACTGATTGTTAAGAACGGAAGCATTACGCTGCGGTCTATGCTTGACTTTGGCGGTTTCCTTGAAATCAAGCAGTTCTTGGAAGTCTGTCGCTGGGAAAACTGCACCGTTACCTTTGCAAACGAGGAAATTGTCATTTTTCCGAATGAATACGATGCTGCTAAAGATGCTCTCGTTTTTATTTACGGCACATTGGCAGAAAGACACAGTATTATCGAAAAGTATCTCCGCTATAAGCTGATGCTAGGAGATGAACAACCAAAGCCTACTTTACATAGTCAGAGAAAGGAATAAAGCATGAAACCCGTAAAATTGTCAGAACAGAGCTTGAAGCTTATTGAAACGCTGTGTGATTACACTGACAGGCCCGATATTCTCAATGCCATCGCAGATGCCTTGTACTACGATGCGGACGAGCTGAAACGCAGGCTCAACCAGCTTGCAGAAGAAGTCAAATAAACCGTACATTCTATCCGTTAAAACGAATTTTAGTAAATAATTTTCTGAAAGTAGCATTATAAAACCGAATATTTGATTTTTTGTGCAGTTGTAGGCACTCTTTACATTTTCAGGTAGGGGGTGCCTATTTTTTATGCAGCCAAAGCAGTGTATCGCCATCATTGACAGCATCAAAGCGTATGCAAAGCAGAATCCGACCGAAGCACAGGTCTATGAGGACTGGTTTCAGGCGGTAGTGAACCTAAGAGACGCCCTGCCGCAAGACAAGCGGTTCGATGCCTACAAGTACTCTGGTGAGCTGCGTTCCGTCTGTGCAGCCATGATGGGCAAGATGAAAACAGGCGAGGACGTGGCGAAGGTATATGACATTATCGGTCGGACATACCTGTTTGAAGCAAAAGATGTGTTCGACAGCTATTGCATCTACCTTGAATGGAACCGTGCGCCGGAGAAGAAGTTCTACCAACCGAGAAGAAGGGTTCTGCACATACTTGCAAGCGACCTGCAAGACCTTTTTTATCATAACATCGATTTTTTAGGAGTGTCGATGCCGCCGCGTTCTGGAAAGTCCAGCTTGTGTATCTTCTTTATCACATGGCTGATGGGCAACCGCCCTGACGTTGCATCAGTTATGAGCGGACATTCTGATAAGCTGACGAATGGATTCTACGGCGAAGTGCTGTCCATCATCACTGACCCTGTGACCTACAACTGGGGCAAAATATTCCCTGACGTTCAGCTTGTGGACAAGAGCGCAAAGGATGAAAGCGTTGACCTAAACCGAAAGAAGCGCTTCCCAACACTAACTTGTCGCTCCATCGGAGGCACGTTGACCGGTGCTGTTGAAATCGGCGAGGGCGGCGTTCTGTACAGCGATGACCTGATCGAGGACTTGGAGGAAAGTCTGAACGTTGAGCGTTTGAACAACAAGTACGATGCCTATTTGAACCAGTTGAAAGACCGTAAAAAGCAAGGCGCATTAGAGCTGATGGTCGGCACACGATGGAACGTGCTTGACCCTCTGGGACGCATCCAGAACCAGTATGCAGACAACCCAAAGTACAGATTCCGGGTGATTCCTGCGGTAGACGAGAACGGACACAGCAACTTCAATTATGACTATGGCGTTGGGTTTGACGATGCCTACTATGCCGATATGAAAGCAAGCATTGACGATGCGACATGGTGGGCAAAGTACATGGGTAAGCCCTATGTGCGCGAAGGTCTGCTGTTCCCTGCCGATGAACTGCGGTATTTCAACGGCGTTCTGCCTGACGGTGAGCCCGATCGCAAGCTCATGGTCATGGATATTGCATGGGGCGGCGGTGACTTCACCGCCTGTCCTATTGCCTATGTGTACGGCGATGCCGTGTTTATTCCTGACCTTGTGTTCAATAACGGCGATAAGACCGTAACTAGACCGGAAGTCGTGGGCAAAATCATCCAGCATAAAATCAATGTGGTGCGCGGCGAAGCCAACAATGGCGGTGACGAATACTGTGACGTGGTAGACAGCCAACTCCGGCAGCAGAGCTATCACTGCTCTGTCCGCAGCCAACGTGCGCCAAGCGGTCAAAGCAAGCTGTCAAGAATCATCCAGTATGCGCCGGACATCAAACGGTTTTATTTCCTTGACGAGAAACACCAGTCGAAAGAGTACAAGGCGTTCATGGAACAAGTTACGATGTTCACGCAGCTTGGCAAAGTTCCGCACGATGATGCCCCGGACAGCCTGGCACAGCTTGCCGATGAATTGTATAACGGAATAAGTAAAATCGAGCCTGTCAAGAGGCCTTTTTGATTAAAAACACAATATATTGTGTTCGCTGGGTCTATTTATTTGATTTCACCACTTGACAAGGCTTATAATGTACGCAGGAAGTTTTGCAGCTTCCCTTAAAGGAATAGCTTGCACGCGGGGTTTTGTCATTTTACTCGTGTGCGTGTCAACAAGCATATTCCTCCTTTCACCGGTGGAGGTTTTCTCACTCTTTCGCCTTCACCGGGCTTTATATGTTGCGTTTCCAATTGTTAGGGGAATGCCAGCCTGTCTCCCCCACGGCTGGCAAGCAACGGTTCGATTCCGTTACGCAGCACAACCAACTACCTAGCTTTGCATGGACTTATTCTCCAAAGCCTCCACCGCTATTCCCGGCTCTCAATGTGATGTTTAGGCATGACATTGCAAAGAGCAGCGGTTAACCAATCAAGCCGGGCTTCTATGTTGCATTAGCTCAGTTAGGCTAGAGCATCCGGCTCATAACCGGACATACATTGGTTCAAATCCATTATGCAGCACCAAAATTGCAGCTTGCCCGTTTTACGTCTGTCCGACAACTGAATGTAAAGGCTGCAATGGTTTTCTTCGGGCGAAGAATAGCACGGCTGGAAGTGCGAACAGTTTCCCAGTAGCTTCTGACAGGTCTGTGCTCAACAGCCTGTTTCCAGAAATCCAACGAAAGGAGCACAGATGGTAGCAAAAGTCAGATGCAAGCGTCCTCGAAAAGACGCAAACGGTAATCCGTGTGATTGCGGACGTTATCTTGGCGAAGTGGAAGGTAAGTTTTCCCTTCTGTGCCCTCTTTGCCATTGGATTACAATCGGAGATTCTAACCTTCCAAAAGATACATGGGTCTCCGTACCAAAGTTTAAAAACTGAATAGCTTTTGAAGCGCAGTTGTAAGCGCAGTGAGATAGACCTTAACAGGTTTGTCTTGCTGCGCTTTTTATTTTGCCGGAAAGGAGGAGCGCATGGCTGAGTATCAGATAGTCGTTGACGGCTTTTTGAATGAACCGCTGACTGGACGTAGACCGATTGAAACGCCGGAGACGGAAATCAACCAAGCGAACGTGCTAAAAGTGGTCATGGGCAAGGCGGAGCCTATTCATCTGCTGAACAAGAACGAAATTCGCTTTCTGCACAACTACTACTTGGGTAGCCAGCCTGTCCTCCACCGCACGAAGGAGTATCACGCTGAAATCACCAATCGCATTGTAGAGAACCATGCCAACGAGTGCGTGGGCTTCTACACAGGCTACATGAGTGGCACTCCCTGCTCTTATGTGCGGTCTGAAACGGCAACAGGTGACGGTGAGGAAATCGCCCGCCTGTCCAACGCCTTGCAGTATGAGGGCAAGGATGCGCTTGATCGGCGGCTTTGGCAGTGGATGTTGGAGTGCGGACAGGGATACCGCATTGTTCTTCCTGACAAGGGGTACAACGGCAACTACCCGGACGAAACGCCCCTGCTGGTGGATGTTCCCGACCCGGACATGGCGTATGTGATTTACAACTCCGGCATCGGGCACAAGCCTATTGCCAACGTGCTGCACATCCCACGCAATTATCAGAATGACCTGAACGACCTGATTTGTGTGTATACGCCAAACCAGTACTTTGAAATCGACAACGGCAAGGTTACGAAATCGGAAAACCATTCTCTTGGAATGTTGCCGATGGTCGAATACAAGCTGAACCCAGAGCGAATGGGTTTGTTTGAACCGGCTATCCCTGTGCTGGATGCCATCAACGACCTTGAAAGCAACCGTCTGGACGGCGTGGCGCAGTTCATTCAGTCCATCATGGTGTTTACAAACTGCCTTGTGGACGAGGATGCGCTAAACAAGGTCAAGGAACTTGGCGCAATGTGCCTGAAATCCACTTCTGGTCTGCCCGCTTCTGTTTCTCAGATTGCAAACGAGCTTGACCAGCAGCAGAGCCAGACCTTGCTTGATTCCATGTTGAATGTGTACCGCAGCCTGACTGCCATGCCTAGTGCTACTGGCAGCGAGAACGCGACATCTGACAACGTTGGCGCGGTCATCGTCCGCAACGGCTGGAATCACACCGAAGCAAGAGCGCAGCAGTACGAGAATATGTTCAAGTACGCTGAGCGCCAAAGCCTGTCTGTAATGTTGAAAATCCTGCGTGATACGGCTGGTTCTAAGCTGATGGCAAGTGATATCAACATCAAACTGCCGCGCCGCCAGTACGACAACCAGCAGAGCAAGGTTCAGATTTTTGCGCAGATGCTCAGTCAGAGTATTGACCCGCAGTTAGCGTTCACTACGCCCGGTCTGTTCCCTGACCCGCAGGCTGCTTACGAAATGAGCAAGCCCTTCCTGATTGCCGCTGGCAAGCTTGGTGAGGATGGGAAAGCACCGAAGCCGCAGGAATAGTCGACAGACCATATTGTTGACGCTAACAAAATGGTCAACGAACAGGCTGATGATGCCAATAAAGAAACAGAGGACGAATAGTCCTTTGCTATAAACACGGCAGGGAAGCCGGGATACAAATTTCGCAGCGTTGCAGGGAAGCAACGGTAAAAAAACGCAGGAGGAAATTAACGATATGAAACTCAATGTGTTGCTTGGTGATGCCTACAAAGAGGGCATGACCGCCGATGAAATCATTTCTGCGCTTGAAAAGGTTGCAGACCCTAACGCAGAGGTTGAGAAGCTGCGCAACGCCGTGACGAAAGCCAATGGCGAAGCTGCCGAATACAAGAAGCAGCTCAAGGCAAAGCGTACCGATGACGAGAATGCCGCACAGGAACAGGCTGAAAAGCTGGCAGAGATGCAGAAGCAGATTGAAGCCCTAACTGCCGACAAGGAAAACCTTGTCAAGGAAAAGACCCTTGCATCTTACCGTGAGAAGTTCGTTGCACAGGGTTATGACGCTGAACTCGCCAACAAGGCTGCATCCGCACTGGCTGACGGTGACATGGACAAGGTGTTTAAGTTCCAGTCGGAGTTTATGACCGCCCACGACACCGCATACAAGGCTTCTCTGTTGAAGGATATGCCCACACCTCCGGGTGCGGATGGCAATGGCGGCTCTGACAGTGAAGGTGTGGCGTTTGCTAAGAGCCTTGCACAGCAGAACGCAAATACTTCTAAGGCATCGAGTGACGCAATGAGTGCTTTCCATTAACAAGGAGGAAAACATGAAGTTTACCCGAAACACGGTCAACGGAATCAACGATACTATCCTTGCTTCCAATGACTACACCGCCATCCCCTTTACCGTGACCGAAACTGCTGCGGTTAAGGCTGGCTATCCCATGACGCTGGCTGGCAAGAAAGCTGTTGCTGCTGGCGAAACTGGTTCTAAGACCATCAACGCTGACGGCATCCTGCTGTATGACGTTGACCCGGCAGAGAATCCCAATGCTTCCCTGCTGATTCGTGGTGTTATCGACACCAAGAAGGCGGCAGCAAGTTCCAGCTTCACCTTTGACGCTGACGCAATCAAGGCACTCAAGACCGCCGTTCCAGGCATCTTCTGCCGTGACAACATCAGCGTGAACGCTTAATAGGAGGTAAAACAACATGGCACTGAATCTTAAGGAAGTCTTTGCCCCGGCTGCAATTGCCGCCTATTGGACGAACGACCCCACCAATGCGATGCCCTTTGCATCTGATGCACTGTTCCCTGCAAAGAAGAAGGCTGGTCTTGACCTGAAGTGGCTGCGTGGCCACAAGGGCGTTGGCGTGTCTCTGATGCCCAGCGCATTTGACGCAAAGGCTACGTTCCGCACCCGTGAGGGCTTCAAGTTCGACGAGACTGAGATGCCGTTCTTCCGTGAGGGCTACCATCTGGGCGAGAAAGACCGTCAGGAAATCCTGCGCGTTCTGGACAGCAACGACCCCTATGCCCGTGATGTGATGAACCGCCTGTACGATGACACCGCACAGCTTATCACTGGCGCTCGTATCGTTCCTGAGCGCATGATCTGGCAGCTGCTGGCTCCCGCCAATGGCGTTCCTGGCATCACCATCAAGGCAAACGGCGTGAACTACACCTACAACTACGACCCGGACGGCACTTGGAAGTCCACCAACTACAAGGAAGTCTCTGTCGCAAAGTCCAAGTGGAACGTTGCTACCGCCACTCCCATTGCTGACCTGAACGCCGCAAAGGACGCTGTTCTGGCAAGCGTTGGCGAGGTCGTGACCGAAGTGTACATGAACACCGCCACCTTCCGCAACATGATTGCTGCGGACGAGGTGAAGAATCGGTTTATGACGGTCACCGCAAAGGCAAACGCCGTTCTGCTGGATACCGAAGCGCGGCAGATTATCGAATCTGCAACCGGTCTGACCATCCATCTGTACGACAAGATGTTCAAGGCAGACCAGTACAGTGCAAGCGAGAAGTACCTGCCCGATGGCATGGTGGTGGTTGCCCCGTCCGGCGCTCTGGGCAGCACTTGGTACGGCACTACTCCGGAGGAAGCCGATCTGCTGTCTGGCCAGTCTGGTGCATCCGTGTCCATCGTGAACACCGGCGTTGCCATCACCACTGAGCTGACCGTTCACCCGGTCAACGCAAACGTCTATGCTTCCGAAATCGTCCTGCCGTCCTTTGAACGCATGGACGCTGTGTACTGCATCAAGGCTTACTAAGGCGAAAGGAGGAAAGCAGCATGGGAGACCAGTATTCCGAAGCGGCAGTCAAGCTGGGGCAGTACATCGCCCCTGCACTTGACCGTGAAATCGCGGACGAGGACTACCCACTCTTCGACCTGCTGCTTGATTTCGCCAAAGACAAGATATTTGCACAGGGCTACCCATTTGGTAACAGACCGGAAGAACTGCCCTTGCAGTATCAGTCGTTGCAGATACGCATTGCAGCGGAACTGTATAACCACATCGGCGCAAACGGGCAGACGAGTTATACCAACAATGGCATCACTCGTGTGTGGGAAAGTTCTGATGTGGCGCAGTCCCTGCTAAATGAAGTGGTTCCGAGAGTAGGTGTTATCGGCTGATGTTCAATGGTAGCCCGCTGGATAAACGCCCGCTGTGGTATTCAAACCCAGTCGGCGAGAAAAAGCCTGTTGTGGACGAATGGGGAAACGAGACTGGCGAATCTGCATACGAATCGTGGAGCGAACCCGCAAAGCTGATGCTGAACGTCAGCCCTCCTACTGGTTCTGCGGAGGCAAACCCTTTTGGAGCGTTCACAGATTACAGCTACGTTGTCAGTTCGTCCAGCAAAAAGCGCAACACACCGCTTTATGAAGGCACACACGTCTGGTTTCAGACGGACATTTCAAAGCCGTTCAATTACACTGTGGTCAAGGTCGCAGAGCATATTACGGACACGTTATATGCGCTGAAAGAGGTGGCTGCAAGTGAAAATTAAGGTGAGGTTGAGCGATGCCGGACTTCGTGATGCGGAACGTCAGATACAGGAGTACAAGACCACCCTGAACAAAAAGGCTAGAGCGTTTGCTTTTCGTCTTTCTTGGCTTGGACTTGAAGTCGCAAAGGTGCGTTTCGCTAATGCGGAATACGCTGGCTCCAATGACGTGAAATGCCATATCAACCAAAAAGACAAGACTTGTACCATCGTTGCAGAGGGCAAGGCAGTTGCGTTCATCGAGTTTGGCACTGGCGCACATCACAACGGATATGGCGGCGAACTACCGCCCGGCGTTGGTGCGCATGGCTCCTACGGCAAAGGGCAAGGCGCAAACCGCAGATGGTACTACTACGGAGAATCCGGCAATGCTGGTACACCTGTCAAACAGGTGGATGGCAAAGGCCAGTTGAATTACACCGATGGCAACGAACCAGCTATGGCTATGTGGGGAGCTGTTGAGGAAATGGCTTCTCAGGTCGAAGCAACGTGGAGGGAGGTTTGGAATAGTTGATTGATTATTTTAATTCTATCTTCACGGCTGTTGCTAAGGAATTGCGAAAGCAAGTCCCCGGCATCTTTGTCACTGGCGAAATCAATGACAGCAACGTCAAGAAGTTTCCGTGTGTGCAGATAGAGGAAAACAGCAATCTGCCTGTACACATTGATTCTGCTGGCCACAGCAAGTACGCTGCCGTTTCCCTGCGTGTGCGGGTCTACTCCAATAAGGACACCGGGCGCATTGCAGAAGCACGTTCCATCGTTGGCATCGTGGATTCTGTTCTTGAACCGCTTAAATTTTATCGCAAGTCGTTTGCCCCGTTGAATGGGCTGTATAACAATTCCGTCTATCGGATTGATTGCAGCTATGGGGCAACAATCGGAGAGGACGGAATGATTTACCGAAACTAAGGAGGTAAACATTCTATGAGTACTGCTATCTCCGGTCTGAATACCACCCTGTATTGTGGCGACAGCGCAACCGCTCTGACGAAACTGTGCGACATCAAGGATGTGCCTGACCTGATCTCTGAGCCGAACCTTCTGGATGCCACTACCCTGTCCGACCCCATGCAGGTCAACATTTTTGGCATTATCCAGAGCGATACCAAGGCTTTCACCGCCAACTACAACAAGGATGACTACAAGAAGGTCAAGGAAGCTGGCTACGATGAGACTTCCGAGAGCAACACCGTGAAGTATTACGCTCTGAAGATGCAGGATGGTTCCGGCTTCTCTTGGCAGGGTATGCATCAGGTTGGCTTGTCCGGCTTCGGCGTGGACGAGGTTGTGGAAATGACCATCAACTGCATCTTCACCAAGAAGCCTGAGTTCAGCGAGACCCTGACTGTCAATGGCGGCTAAACCGCAAAAATCGAATCAATCAAACCGGGCAGAACTGAACAACGGATTTGGTTCTGCCCCTATTTATAAAGGAGAGCATTTATTATGGCTGCTAAGGTTATCAACTTTCATTCCCCCGATGGCAAGAACACTTACGAACTGACCTTCACCCGCGAAAGCGCCGAAGCCACCGAACGCAACGGCTTCCAGATTTACGAGTTTTCTAACGGCATCAACCCTGTCAAAAACACTAAGGCTCTGTTCTATGGCGCATTCATTGCCCGCAACAAGAGCATCAAGCGAAAGCTGGTCGATGATATGCTTGCGAACATCGAGGACAAGGAAGGTCTGATGGCTGCCTTGATGGAGATGTACGCGGATTCGATCAAGGCTCTGGTTGCCACCGATGAAGAGGACAAGACCGCAAAAAACGCAACGTGGGAGATTGTGTAACCTCACAGTCTCAAGAATCGGACAGCGACACAGAGCCATTCTCTGTGTCTAAGCTGTTCCACGATGTAGAAGCCTATTACATTTCCATTGGCATGACTTATGACCAGTTCTGGCGTGATGACGTCTGGCTGGCAAAGGTCTACCGTGACGCGGAAGAACTACGCGCCCGAAGAGCCAATGTTGAAGCGTGGAGAAATGGTTTCTACACGGCATCTGCACTTTCCTCTACGGTTGGCAATATGTTCCGCAAGAAAGGGTCTAGCCCCATTAAGTACATGGATAGACCGATTCCGCTCACGCAGAAAGAGCAGGACGAATACGAATACCAACGCGCACTGGAAGCGCAGGAACGCATCAAGAGGGCGATGTTCTCTATGATGAATCAGAAGGATGGTGGTAGCAATGGCTGATGTTGATATTACAAGCTTATCCGTAGAAATCTCTGCGGAATCGCAGGGTGCAGAGCTTAACATTGACAAGCTTGCTACCGCCATTTCTAATTTGCGGACGAAGGGCAATGTTGGAAAGGTCTGTACAAGCCTCGATAAGCTGTCTAGTTCCATTTCCGCGCTGAAACAGGCGTCTGCCGGTATTTCCGGTTTGGATAAGGTCACAAACTTCCTGAATGGCATCTCTTCTGTCAACACGACCGCTGGCGTGAAGGGCGTTAACTCTGTTGTAAATGCCATCAAGAAGATTCCAAACGCGGTATCTGCTCTGAACGGCGTGGACTTCTACTCCATGTCCGGTAGCATCACGCAGTTGACGAATGCTCTTGCACCCCTGTCCATTTTGGACATTTCTGGTTTAAAATCGCTTGGCAGCGCGTTCAAAGCGATTGGCACTGTGCCCGACCTGACTGACAAGCTAAAAGCGACAGATCTTGATTCTTTTGCAAGCTCTTGTCAGAAGATTTCTACCGCTCTTACTCCCCTTGCATCTCAGATTGACAAGGTGGGCAATGCCTTTGCAAAGCTCCCTCCACAGTTGAGCAAGGTCGTGACGCAGGCTAACCGCGTGACCGCTGCCAACGAACGGCAGAAAAAAAGCTACATGAGCCTTTCCAACCAGTTGAATGGCTTCATGCGGTCTGCGGCAAAGCTGGTCTCGCTGAAAGCCATTGCTACCTATCTTGGTAATGCAGCGGAGAAGTTCAATAGCTATTATGAGGCCGCAAACCTGTTTGGCGTGTCTATGAAGGGGCTGACCGGCGAAGCAAGCACGTTCATCAACAAGATGGAGACCCTGCTTGGCATCGACCCAACCGAAGCCATGAACAACATGGCAACAATTCAGGGTCTGACCACCTCGTTTGGTATGGCAAGCGACAAAGCGTATGTGCTGTCCAAGAACCTGACGCAGCTTGGCTACGACCTCGCTTCTTTGAAGAATATCCCTGTTGCGGAATCCTTTACAAAGATTCAGGCGGCTATCTCCGGCGAACTTGAACCGATTCGCCGTCTGGGTGTCGATATTTCTAACGCACGGTTGCAGCAGGAACTGCTTAATCTTGGCTATTCGCAGAGCGTTTCTACCCTGTCTCAGGCTGATAAGGCTGTTCTGCGGTACATTGCCATCATGAAGCAGACCACCGATGCGCAGGGAGACTTCGCCCGCACTTTGTCTAGCCCCGCGAACATGATTCGTATCTTGCAGGCACAGCTGAACAGTCTGGCTCGCGCCGTTGGTTCTTTGCTCTATCCCGCCCTGAAATCCATCCTCCCGCCGCTAATCGCAGCCGTTGAGCTAGTCAAAGAGCTTGTGACCGGCATTGCATCGTTAATGGGCGTCAAGGTGGAATTCCCGGACTTTAGCAGTGCAAGCGATGCTGTTGGTGGCGTCACGGATGCGATGGACAATACCACCAAAGCGACCGGCAAAGCTGCAAAGGCGTTCAAGAACTACATCATGGGCTTTGATGAACTGAACGTCATCCAGAAGGACAATGGTTCTTCCGGTGGCTCTGGCTCCGGTGCTGGCGCTGCTGGCAACCTCTTGGGCGATGTAGACTTGTCCGGCTACGATATGTTCAAGAACTACGTTGGTTCTTCCGTTGATGAAATTAAGGCGAAACTTGAAAAGTTGCTTCCGCTCATCTCTGGAATTGCAGCCGGTTTTGCAACATGGGCAATTAGCAATGCCGTTCTTACCGCTCTTGAGAAAATCAAAGGCGAAGGTTCTTTGATCGAAGCAGTCTTGAAGCTTTGGAAAAACCCGATAATGGCAGCTGCGGTTGCCGTTGGCATTATCGTCGCAAGGTTTGTAAGCCTTTATCAGAATAGCGAGAAATTCCGAAAAGGTCTTGAACGTGTAAGGGCGCTTGTCTACCTCGCAGCGGAAGGATTCAAACAGGGCTGGAACATATCGCTTACCGATGGGAAACTCGGACAATCCATCGAATACCTGAAAGAATCTCTTTCCAATCTTGGACAATCTATCCTGAATTTGCTCCCAGAAAGCTGGCAGGAAGGAATCACTTCCGCGTTTGATTCCATTTCAAAAGTTGTAAAGAAACTCGACCTTGACGTTTGGGATTTAGTTACAACGCTTGCTGGCATCGGACTTATCGTATCCGGTCATCCTGTTGCAGGTCTTGCTGTTATAGGATTTGAAGCTATTTCCGTAGCCGTTCGCGGGCTTGGAAGTGAAAATCAGAAAACTGCCTTTGGAATGGAAACCGACTGGTTCAATTCCTTCAAGTCTATTGGCGAAAGCGTTGCAAACTTTGCGGCTGCTGCCGTTACCGCGATTGGGAACATCATTAACGATATTGCAATCTTTGTTGGTTGGATTAAAAACGGAGTTTCCGAAACAGACCGCTTGGATTTGCAGATGAATGGCAACTTCATTGAAAACTTTGTGATGGGCATTGCCCAAACAATCCACAATATAGGCGTTTTTGTTGGTTGGATTACAAGTGGCGTTGATGAAGCTGACCGGTTGGCAATTGCAGCGAACGGAAATTTCGCAGAAAAGTTCATCCTTCTGATTGCTGACGTTATAAACGGAATCAAAGAAGCCGTGAAGTGGTTCGGAAACCTGATTGAAAAAATCTCGAAGTTCAATCCTGTTAGCGTTGGCAAAAACATCATAGACGGCATCGCAAAAGGCATCGTTGGCAAAAAGAGCGTTGCGGATGATGCTGTCAAGGCTGTAACGGACGGAATCAAAGAAAAAGCACAGACTGAACTTGGCATCCACTCCCCTTCCAAAGTTTTCAAGGGCTACGGCGGTTACATCGTAGAAGGTCTTGCCAACGGTATCTCCGCTGCCAAAGACCTTGCGGTGAAAGCTATCCAGTCCGTGTCTGACGCAGTAAAGACCATCGGCTCTCAGCTGGCAGATGAGAACTACGGTCTGGGCAATGGCTCTATCAGCCTTTCCGTTGACGCAAGCGGCAAGTCCATGATGGAAACCGCAAACGCGCTAAAACGCACGATGCGCACCACCAATGATAGTTTTGGTGGCTGGTTCAAGAAGATGAAAACCGACTTGGGCGACTTCACAGAGGGCATCAACGCTGTTACTAAGGCAGGCAAAGACATCTCCAACGGCTTCAAATCTTCTATTGATGCTCTTACCGCTGCATCGAAGTCTATCTTGAACACGCATGATGGTTTTGTGAGTGCGGTCTCTGATATCCGGTCTTTCGTAAAGAAGAGCGTTGCGGAGATTGAAAACGAGTACCAGTACAACGGCTTCTTTGGCGCTGCCGGTCTTGCCATTCAAAAAGCGTTTGAGGGCGTGTACCTTGTTTTTGACAAGGTTTCCACTGCTATCAAGAACGTGTCCGACACCATTGATAGCGTGAAGAATGTTATTACCACCTTTAATTCCCTGAAAACCAAAGTTGGTGAGGTCATCGACCAAGTTCCCGCCTTGAAACAGGCGTATGGTGGGCTAAAATCCTTCTTCAGCGATTTGTTTGACAAAGACAGTGGAATCGGGAAATTTTTCTCTGACAGTTGGGATTCCATTCTGAAAAGCACAAAGCGGTTCTTGAACCAGCTTGGAATTGACTTTTCTGACGCTTGGGAATCTCTCGGCATCAAAAAAGGCGTAAAGACCCTTACGGACTTTATCTTTAAAGCTTTCGACACAAATTGGGGAGACATCCTTAAATCTGGCTTGAATTTTCTGAAACAGTTTGGCTCTAACTTAGGCATCGGCTCTGGGAATGGCTCTGGTGGCAGTTCTGGTTCTGGTAGTGGTTCTAGCTCGGGTGGTGATGCTTTGAAGTGGGGTAAGACCTTGCTCAACGGAGGAATAGCAATATTCAAAGCGTTCACCGGTGACATTCCGGGTGCGATTCTTTCCACTCTTGGTGCCGTTGGCAACGTTGCTGGCGATATTTTCGGATGGGTCGGAGATGCTGTTGGTGGGGTCGTTGATTGGGTTGGAGATGCCGTAGGTGGCGTGGTTGACTTCTTCAAAGGCATTTTCGGCTTTGCAAGTGGCGGCTTCCCCGATGCCGGTCAGCTGTTCATCGCCCGAGAAGCCGGCGCAGAGATGGTCGGCTCTATGGGTGGCCACACAGCAGTTGCCAACAATGACCAAATCGTTGATGGCATCCGCGAAGGCGTTGAAGCTGCAATGGAGCGTCAGAATCAGCTTCTGCGCCGTCAGAACGAGCTGTTGCAGGCTCTGCTTGAAAAGGAAGGAAGCGCAGAGGTCAACGTGTCCAGCTTCTATCAGGCAGTAAACAGAACGAACCAGCGCAACGGCAAAACAATTATCCCGGTAGGTACTTAAAGGAGGGGCATTTATGGAACTTGACCAGTACAATCCGATTCGGAGCGTGGATGGGCAGTATCTTAAATGCCCCTCTTCTTATCAGTGGCGGTTACAGGACATTTCAGCATCCGATGCCGGACGCACAGAGGATAACAAGATGGACAAGAAACGTCTTGGTCAGTGCGTCAAGCTGGAACTGGAATGGAAGTACACCACGATAAAAGAAGCCGCTGCTATCCTGAAAGCGTTCAACCCGGAATATATCAACGTTACCTATCTTGATGCAATGGCTGGCGATTGGAAAACCAGCGAATTCTACGTTGGTGACCGTGCTGTTCCGATGTATAATTCGCGGATGAATCGCTGGGAAGGGATATCTTTTAACATTATCGAAAGGGCTGCACACTGATGGTCAATTTATCGCAAGATATCATAAAATCCTTCAACGAGGGCAACAAACAGATTGCCCTTATTGAGGTTACTGCTGGCAGCAAGACGTTCACCATCACCGATGCAGATATCATTCAGGGCGGGTTGAAGATTGACCGGTACTGCGTGACCAACAGCAAAATTGAAGTAGGTTCTGCGGTTGCATCTGAACTGTCCTTGAAGCTGCGAAACTACGATGGCAAGTTCAACGATGTCTCTTTTGAGGGCGCTGTCCTGAACGTAAAAATCGGTATCAAACTGTCTAGCGTCCTTGAAGGCGCAACGCTTGGCAAGGGCATTCTTGGGCGCATGATTCTTGGTTCTGCATCTTCCGATCAGGACGTTGCGTATGTTCCCTGTGGCCTGTTCATCGTAGACACGCCGCCCAGAAAGCTAAGCACTATAAGCATCTCTGCATTGGACTACATGGTCTTGTTTGACCGTGAGGTCAACGCTTCCGCGCTCTCCTTCCCTATCCATGTTGACGCGCTTATTCAGAAAATCTGCTCCATCTGCAATGTCACGCTTGCAACGGACGTTTCGGTGCTGCCAAACCACTATTTCAGCATCGGCGGGCTGCCGGATACTAACCAGAAGTTGACCTACCGTCAGCTTTTGCAATGGTGTGCGCAGCTTACCGGCACTTGCGCGTTCATGGATGGCAGCGGAAGGCTTGTGCTGAAATGGTATGAGCAGACAGGCGTGACCATTACCGCAAGTGAGCGCTATGCCAGTGATATGTTGGAGAACGACATCACCATTACCGGCTTCACCTGCGACGATGGCAAGGGCAACACATACCTGTCTGGCACAGCAGATTACACGCTTGACCTAAGTGACTGCGGATTCCTGACCAACGCCTACGAAGGTGTTTTGAAGGAACTGCAAGCTGCACGCGGCGGGTTTGCCTACCGTCCATACAGCGCCACTATCAAGTCTGCACCGTATTTGTTTCCACTGGACATGATACGCTATAAGGACAAAGACGGCGTTGTACATGATACCATTGTCACCAACGTTACGCTTGCTTTGAATTGCAACACAGCGATTTCAGGCGCTGGCGAAACGGTCACAAGCTCTTCCTACGCGCAGTCTACAAGCGGCGTTACAAGCCAACAGGCGGCAACGGACAGGGCAAACCTCGAAAAGATAAATCAGACCGCCACGCAGACGAACCAGACCAAGAACGACTTTACGCAGTTCAGGATAGAGTACTCTTCTGACCTTAAAAAGACAAACACTGCCATCGAAGCCCGCGTCACGAAGGAAACGTACCAGACTGACATGGCTGGCGTTTCTGCGCGCATCGGCGCAGCCGAAACAAAGATTTCTCAGAACGCTGATGCTATCACTCTGCGTGCTACAAAAGAAGAGGTTTCAACCGCAAAGTCTGACGCAATTAACAGCGCCGCTGCGGACGCCACAAGCAAAGCAACCGCAGCCGAAAGCAATGCAAAGTCTTACGCGGACGCTCAACTGAAAGTTACCAACGAAAAGATTGAAACAAAGGTTTCCAAGGGCGATATCGCTTCCACGATAAACCAGACCGCACAATCTGTGCAAATCGAAGCGTCCAAAATCAACCTGAAGGGTGCAGTAACGACTGAGGACATTTCCGCTGATGGTCTGAACGCAAAGGTGATTCAAGCCGGAACGATTACCGCAACGGAAATCAAAGCGGATACGATTACAGCGGGAAATCTTGCTTCTGGTCAGGTCATGGTCAAAATTTGGGAGAACGCAAGCCAAGATTCTGCATTCCAGACGCAAAATATCATCTTAAAAGATAATGCATGGTCGCAAATTATGTTTGTTTTTAATGGAGCAAAATCGGAAAGCGTTAAAGTTGACGGTCAAACGTATAAAATTGGAATGCCAAACATCACTTATACAATTCCATGCCCTCATAGAAATGATGCTTCATCGGTTGAGGTATATTACAGCGCTTCTGCCGTTGCTCCAGCAAGTGGTTCTCCTACATTTGGCGCTTCATCGTTGCCTTTAATCGCAAGAAGGCTTTTTAGTGCTTGGAATGAATTAGAAAATGGCGAAAATCGAATATATTTTGTTTTTCAAGACGCAATGCTTTTATTCTTTAGTGGGGCATCTAGTACTCCATCTGATATTTCAAGCGGCAAAAAATATGGCAACCGTCTTGTTAATGAGTATATGATTCCAATTGCAGCTTATGGCATTAAATGAGGTGACGTTTTATGATTGCACTAAACATTGACAAAAAAACAAACCGTGTTCTTAGTGCTTCGCTTCTCTTTAACGGTGCGTCCATGCCGGGAAGCGTAGAGGTTGAAGCGCTACCGGATGGAAACCTTTACGATTATCTGTATGTTAACGGAGAGTTCGTCTACTCCCCGATTGAAAAACAAGAAGAGGAGGTAACTTATCAATGAGCTATCAAAAGCAGAACTTTGCAAACGGTGAAGTGCTTTCCGCTTCGCAGCTGAACCACATCGAGGACGGCATTGTGGACTTGGAAGGTAATTCAAGCACGGCGCTTGCTGGCAAAGCAGATAAAACAGAAGTACAAGCTATCGCAAAAAGCGTTTCTGATGAAACCACCCGCGCCAAAGGCGAGGAGCAGCGCTTGGACACCGCTATCACCGCCGAAACCACCCGCGCGGAACAGGCAGAGCAAGCACTGGATACGCGCACCGTAGCCCTCGAATCCTGCGGATTTGTCGTTGTAGACGGCAAAGTCTGCATGAAATACCGCAAATCCTGAAAGGAGTAACACATGGCTGAAAACGAAATTAGCACGCAGGCACCTGCCACCGAGGTGGTGGAGCCTATCTATCTGGATCAGACCGCAAAAGACAACGGCAGAAAGCTTGACCAGATGACTGCCGCCCTGCTGGGTATGTCCAGCTCGCTGGGCGTGATCGCGCGGGCACAGACCGGCGTGGTGGAGGAGATGGACTATAACGGCATCAAGGCCGTGGTGGCTGCCGGTAACGCACCGGCGGTTTTTCCGGCCGGCACCCAGCTGGTGAACACCTGCACCGCAAAGGACGGCAAAGTCTACGACTGCCCGTGGGACGTGGTAAAGACGGACGATATCGCCGAGGGTGAGACCGGCACCACCGCACCCGCAATGGTACTGCAGATGCACTACGCGTCTCTGGAAGATATCCAGTTTTCTGCATATCAGGCCTTCTACGTTGTGCCGGAGGCCGGTCTGGTGGCTGGCACCTACAACATCATTTTTGATTTTACCTATGGCACAAACGTCATAAACGGCGGTGCCTATAATTTTACCTTGACCAAAAATGCCCCCGCAGGTGCACGCATGACCGGCTTCTATAACGCACCGGACGTTGCACCTGCCAATTGGAAGGTTTACGTCTACAAGGATCAGTATAAGTCCGAGCTGCTGGAGACCTGCAACGTCTCTGCTGGCGTCGATGGCATAAATCTTGGTTCCTTCCTTGCAAAGCCCAACGGCAAACTGAACGGCTTGCATTCGGTTGCCTACGGCGATAACCGGTGGTATAAGTCCGCATACCGCCAGTACCTCAACAGCGATGCACCCGCTGGTGCGTGGTGGCAGCCGCAAGATGAATGGGACATGAAGCCCGATCAGGCGGACACCGTGCCCGGCTTCCTTGCTGGCTTCTCGGATGACTTCAAGAACGCGCTGACCCGCGTGAAGGTCGTGACCTACGGCAACACCGTCACCGATGACGGCAGCGCTGTGGTGACCTATGACAAAATCTTCCTGCCCTCGCTGGAGGAGATCTACTGTTCTCCGCAGGTCAGTGGCGAGGGTACATACTGGCCGTACTGGAAGGAGCGCACCGGCGCAAAGACCCCGCAGGCTCTGTGGCAGACCTACCCGCTGCGTATCACCCGCGACCTTGCACAGCGCACTGTGGGCCGCGGTGTGCGGCTGCGCTCTGCGATTCGTGGCTACGGCAACTATGCCTTCTACGTGGGCTCCAGCGGCTACGTCAACCACTGGGGCGCGGTCGGCGCGGGTCGCTGCGCCCCGGCTTGCAAAATGACCAATCTTGTTAAATAATCACCGGGCAATCCCTTGCCCGGTGAGAAAGTGAGTGCTATCCCATGGCAATGCGCAAAGACCAGATACCGGACAATAAATTCACGCTGCCGCTTGACGCGCGTGAGCTGGCACTGTATACCAGACAGATCACCAAAAACGCGAAAGTGTTTGACCTCGAAATTGACGCAAGCCTTCCCGGTCAACTGCGCGCTACGGCAGACCGGATATTTTTTGATATCTTCGGAGCAAACGACCTCCGGCTGGACAAGCCGAACGAAAGAGAGGAGCGCTTTAAGCTTCAAAGGCACGCCGTCCGGCTGTGCACCGTCCTTTTGGCGGAGATAGACATGGCAAAAGCCAGCTACCACCTTTCTGGCAAACGGTGCTCTTTCTGGGGCAACACTGTGCGCGATATCCGGCAGCGTTGCCGGGACTGGCACGAGAGTGATGCAAAGCGTGCAAAAGCGCTTTGACATAAAAATGGCTGTAGGCTAATGGGCCGCGGTGTGCGGCTGCGCTCTGCGAATCGTGGCTACGGCAACAATGCCTTCAACGTGAACTCCAGCGGCAACGTCAACAACTGGAACGCGATCAACGCGAATCGCTGCGCCCCGGATTGGACGGCAGCACGCCCACAAAAGCCCCTGCATAGCAGAGGCCGGGCAAAAACTGCCGTGCAAGGAGCCGAGTGCCATGTCTGTCCTCTGGCAGACGAACAATATCAGCCGGACGTGGCCACCCTGCGGGGTGTTGACCGCTATCACCCGGCAGATCCTTGCGAGGAGAGCTGAAAAAATCAGTGCAAGAAGAAGAAATAATAATCGGGTTCGATGCCCTGTATAATTCCGAGGGCAAGTGCGCCAAAGGCGTGTGCCGCAAGGCAAGCGTTGGACGGTTTCACCTGTTTCGGATGGACGAGATCCTGAAACTCCAAAAGGAGCTCGCGACAGGTACATACAAGGCACGGCCAACAATCAAAGTTAGAATCACCTATCCCAAGCCCCGCACAGCGGTTGCGAATGGCTTTCGGGATAGGGTATACCAGCGCTCTCTCAACGACAATGCTGTTTATCCAGCAATGACACGGAGCTTCATCCGGCAAAACGCGGCCTGTCAGACCGGCAAAGGTACCGACTGGGCGCGCAAGCAGGTCAAGCTCATGATGGAGCGCGAATACCGGCAGCACGGCGCTGATGGCTATGTGCTGTTGGTAGATATCCGGCACTATTACGACACGATGCCCCATGACGTGGCAAACCGCTGCTTTGAGCGGCATCTGCCGCCAAGTGTGCATAACCGCGTGCGTGAGGTGCTGGATCGTCAATATACCGGCGAGGCCGGTTATAATCCGGGCAGCCAGATGGTGCAGCTTGCCGGGATCTCGGTGCCCGACCCCATAGATCACTACATCAAGGAGCGCCTGCGGGCGAAAAAGTACGTCCGTTTTATGGATGATAGCCTCATCATCCACCACGACAAGGCACGGCTTGAGGAGTGGCGGGAGGCGATCCGCGCCCGGTACGCTGCCGATGGCATGGAGCTGCACCCGACCAAGACCAAGATCGTCAGGCTAAAGGATGGATTCCGTTTTCTAGGTTTCATCTACCGCTTGACCCCGGCGGGCAAGGTCGTTATGACCGTTGACCCGCAGAATGTCAAGGCCGAGCGCAAGCGCCTGTTTCGGCTTGCCCAGCTCATCAAGGCAGGAGAGAAACCGGCATCTGCCCTGTATGAGCAGTATGGATCATGGAAAGCCCATGCCGCTAAAGGCAACTCGCAGCAGCTGCTGCAGCGCATGGATCAATACGTTAAAACTCTGCTGGAGGGGATAACTACATGAAAATTGTTCACAACACTGGCGACATCAAGACCGCCGCCGAAAACGAAAACCGGGACGCGGATTTGGCACAGATCGCGTCTATGGTGGACTTCCTGTGCATTCTGGCCGATGTGCCCATTGAGGACGAGGCTGCAGACAAGGAGGGCATGAGCCATGAGTGATAAGCACAGCGCGATCTTCGGCAAAGCGAAAGACGAGTACGAGGCGGGCCGCTGGTCTAAGGCCATGCTGCGCATCCTTGTGCAGCGCAAGCCCCAGCGCCTGACCGCAGAAGAGTATGAAGAGATTACCGGCGAAAAGTATTAAGGAGCAGAGTATGAGACCTATCATGGACGTTTCCCGCTGGCAGGGTAACATCGACTGGGACAATGTCAAGGCAAGCGGCCTTGTCTCCGGCGTGATGCTGCGGGCGCTGGGCAACAGCGCGAAAGACGCGCCCAGCAAGCCGTACATCGACCCCACCTTTGAGCGCAACTACCGCGAGTGCCAGCGGCTGGGCATCCCCTGTGGCGTGTACTACTACTGCAAGGCGGTCAACACGGAAGAAGCTGACGCAGAACTTGCCCTGCTGCGCAAGGTGCTGACCGGCAAGACAGTGCAGCTGCCGGTGGCGGTGGACATTGAGGACAAGTATGTGCAAGCTCCGCTGGACAAGCAGACCCTGACGAACATTGCCGCTCATGCGCTGGGCACGGTGGAGCGCTGGGGCTTTTACGCCATGCTATACACCGGGCTGTACTTTGGCCGTGATAACATGTACATGACCGGCGCGGCGCTCAAGCCGTATGACGTGTGGCTTGCAGCCTACCGCAGCAAAAAGCCCGCGCCGGAATGGAAATTCGGGCTGTGGCAGTACACCAGCAAGGGCAAGATTCCCGGTGTTGTGGACGCGATCCCGGGCAAGATTTCCGGCGTGGACTTGTCTGTGCCCTACAAGGACTATGCCAAAATCATCCGCAAGAAGGGTCTGACCCGTCTCCGGGAGGGCGCATGAGCGAAAAAGAAGCTTTGCTGTGGGTGCTGGGCATCTTGGGCAGCCTGTGCGCCGCTGCTATTACGATCGACAAGGTGCTGGAAATCATCCATAAGTACATCAAGAAGGCGCAGGAGCCGGACAACGCGCAGAACAAGCGGCTGGATGAGCTGGACAAGCGCGTCGGCACCTTGGAACAGGGGCAGCTCCAGCATACACAAGCCCTTGCAAGAGACCTCCGGCGATTTGACGGCCTCGATGAAGAAATGCGCCTTGTTCTCGTTGGCGTGCAGAACCTTTTGGATTCGCAACTGTCCGGCAATAACCGCGAAGGTATGCAAAAAAGCAAGACTGACATTAACAATTACCTGCTGAAAGGAGTAACCAATCATGGAAGCAATCCTTAACACCATTCTCACCCCGCTGCCCGCGTGGCTGGCGCTGGTGCTCATCGTTGTGGGCGCTGTGTCGCTTGTGCTGGGACTTATCCGTCTGGGCTACGGCGCAGCGGTCAAAACGCTGGTGCTTGACCTCATCGACCAAGCAGAGCGTGAGATTCAGGGCACCAAGCGCGGCGCAGAGCGCAAGGCGTGGTGCGTCAAGATGCTGCGCCATTATCTGGACAACAGCAAGTGGGGCAAGCTGGTCAGCTGGGCAATCACCGAAGAGACCATGAGTAAGGTCATCCAGTTTTTCTTTGACCGGGCAAGAGCAGCCCTGCAAAAGCAGTAAGGAACGCACCGTGGAAATAAAAAACTTTTTGGTTGCAGAATTTATTTCTATTTTTGCACAGCTTTTGCTATTTACGCCCTTCTTTTTTATATGGAAAAGCGATTGCAAATCTATTGGAAAAGAAAATCTTGCGGTTCCCCTCAAAACCAGGTTTTTATACTGGTGCATTTTCTTTCCATTCTGGGCTATCCCGCTTATTTCTCGCTGAAAGGAGTACATCATGGCAAGCACTACATACCGCCATCTCGGTGACGTCACCGAGATGTACGCCGCACAAGAGCAATTTCGTGACCTCACGAAAACATACCATCTCGGCAACGTCCCCGTAATGGTGCGCAACGCCGGACAGCTGCCGCAGCCTTTCTGGCTCGGTGCTGCCTGTGGCGGCGGCTCGTGTGGTGCTGCCCGCTGCGCTGCAAGGACTTGACCGACAGCAGATGACAGCCGCTATCAAAAGCGCACCGCTTGGGAGGGTTGACCGTAAGATAGCCTTACTGCGGTACGTTGAGCGGCTACCGCTGCCGGACATTGCAGCGCAGACACATTACAGCCGGACGGCAATCAGCTACCGGCTGAAAGGCATTGAAAAAATGCTGAGTGCGTGATATAATAGTTTCGTCTAGGGATTAGCTTTGAGCTTTTGCTCTGACAATTCAAAAGCGGCAGACTTTCGGGCTTTCCGCTTTTCTTTTTGCACGATTTGTGGCAAAATAACATCAACAAATCCTCCCGGCCTCTCGAAGAAGCACAAGAGGGTGGATATTTGAAAGGCCATGGCCTTTGTAGAGAGCGGCATTGCCTGTGGGCGGTTCCGCTCTTGATTTTAGACTTTGCCGTTTTGGCAGCACAAAACCCCCGGTGTTCCGCTTGGAGCATCGGGGGTTTCTTTATGCGGCAATATGCACAGCCAAAACCGCATCGTGCAGCATTGCTCGTGCATCAATGCCATATACTCCGGAAATGGAATCAAGACTGTTCTCGCTCCACTCCCAATCAATGGCAGCATCGTCCATGCTACCATAACAGCCGCCCCAGTTGCGGCCATCGGTGCTGGTTACATCCCAGAAAACGCGGGTGCCAAAATCACCGCAACTCAAGTCATCCACGGTGACTGTCAAAAAGTCACCGTTTTCAAGACTAACTAAGATTCCGCCAGACGGCTGGGAATATCCGCCGCCATTGTTGGCGGTGTTAGGGTCTGCTGCTGGGTTGCACTCACAACCCCAAAAACTAACCATATAAGCATCCATGACAAATTCTCCTTTCTTTAAGGGTTTTCTTCCCTTATTATACCACAGCCCACGGATTTCATCTGGTTAAGGTTATAGCAGATTATAATGCTCCGCCAGCAAAAAGCTGACGTATGTGGGGCACGCACGCTTTTCACCGCACCAGTCCTGCACAGTGCGCAGTGGGACGCCCACCTGCTTTGCAAAAGCGGTCTGCGACAGACCAGTGCGGGCTACCAGCTCTCGCATAGACAGATGCGCCACGTCCCAGATGGTGGACAATCTTGCCTTCTCGGCATCCAGATCCACGCACCCGTCGGCATCGTCCGGGATGCTGAGAGTGACATTGCTGAGGAATGCTGCCCGGGATGTTTTCGGGTCGGTTGCCATATTAAAAAGTTCAGCTGTGTACATTGCTTTTCTCCTTCTTAAATCTCCTCGGTCGATGTTCGCGCATCGGCTGGGGACTTTTTTACTCCATATCTTCCAGAGTTTCAAGATACTTCGGGTAAAGGTCTTCCACGACGGCCTGTCTCTCAACGTCGTCCAGATTGCCGTTCATGAGTGCCTCGCCCTCTTCATCGGAGAGTTCGATGCTGGTGGTGACCATCAGATCGCGAGCGTCCAGATGAGAAGTCTTAACGTCGCCATCATCGGTGAGGTGCGCATAGATCATCCAAACGCCGTTGTCGTACTCGATTTCGGTACCGGTGGCCATAACCTTAGTTGCAAACTCGTCAGCAGTGAGCTTTTTCATAATTGTTACCTCCATGTCTCCATGTGTTTGCGCTGGGCCTTTCACTGTCTTTATTATACACGCATTGCGTGCAATCGTCAAGGTTTTTTTGAAAATTTTATACGCGTTGCGTGCAAATGCTTGAGTGCTCATACGACCCTGTGCCGTGTGGGCGCTTTTCTTTTTTGTCCTTCGTTGTGCGTTCGTTGTCTTTCGTTTTCTGCCGATGCAGTACACTGGATGCACAAGGAGGGATGTATTATGAGCTATTATCCAACACCCGGAGCGCCCTACGTTCCGCAGCAGCCTGTTAATCCTTACGGCGGCATGGGCACGGTAGGGCTTGCCACTTCCCTGCCGAACACGCAGATGCAACAGGCGCAACCGCAGCGTCCGCAGCCGATGAATGGGCAGCAGCCTGTTCAGCAGTCGGCACAGGACGGCAGTTGGCTACTCGGCAGACCTGTTTCCAGCAGGGAAGAATTTTTGGCAATACCTTCAGACCTGTATGGCAGACCGACCTACTGCCCAGACTTGCGCAGCGGCGTGATCTACTGCAAGCGGCTCAACCCGGACACCTGCGAATCCTATGTGCAGGAGTTTTATAGCCCGGAAGCATGGCGGCAGATGCAAGCACAACAGGCACAGCAGACCGCTGCACCGACACAGCAGTATGTGCCTATTGAGCAGTACAACGCTCTCGTCCACCGACTGGATGAACTGGAAAAGTGGCAGAAGAGCTTCTCTAAGCCCACTGCCACCGCAAAGAAAGGAGAATAAATAATGCCCTCTCCGTTTGATATGATTACTCACAGCCCTATCATGCAGCTTGCAAATCTGGCTCGCGCCGGACAAAACCCGATGGGACTTATCCAGCAGTTGGGCGGGCAGAGCGCACCCATCATGCAGGGCTTGAACCTGATTCAGGGCAAAAACGAAGCACAACTCCGAATGATGGCGCAGAACCTCGCCAAAGAGCGTGGCATCGATCTGAACCAGCTGGCAAGCGTCCTGAATCTGACGCTGCCCCGATAACGCATCCCTCTAAGCGAAACGCTTCTCAGTTTTGCGGACTTGACAAAAACCGCTTTTGTTTGGCTTCGCCCATCGCATACGGCGGTGGGATAGCATAACGCAAAACTGAAAGGAGTTTTGTTATGGACGATTTTGCAACTGGTTATCTGGCTGGGCAGGACGGCGGCAATAACAACGGCGGATTCTTCGGCAACGAGGGTCTGTGGGCGGTTATCATCCTCGCCATCATCTTTGGCTGGGGCAACTACGGCAACGGGCGCAACGGCGGGGACAACGGAATGAACAGCTACATCCCCTATCTGGTCGGCACTGGCGCAACTGGTCAGGGCGGTAACGACACCCGTGCGGCTCTGTCTGAGGGCTTCTATCAGCAGGATACCTCCCGCTCTCTGGCGGGCATCCAGAGCGGTATCTGCTCTCTGGGCTATGACCAGCTGGCACAGATGAACGGCGTCAACGCCAACATCGCAAATGGCTTTGCAGGCGTGAACAGCGCCATCTGTCAGCTTGGCTACCAGAACGCACAGCTGGTGAACGGTCTGGAACGCAGCGTGTCCAACGGTGACAACGCCATCAACCTTGCCATCATGCAGGAAGGCAACGCACGGCAGGCTGGTCAGACCGCACTTGCAACGCAGCTGGCATCTTGCTGCTGCGAGAACAAGCAGCTGATCGGCGACCTGAAGTACACCATCGCAACGGAGGACTGTGCTACCCGTCAGGCTATCGCAGACAACGCCCGCGCAGTTATCGACAACTGCAACGCCAACTTCCGCAGCATGATGGACTACTTCACGCAGGACAAGATTGCCACTCTGACCGCTGAGAACCAGAGCCTCAAGTTCGCGGCTTCTCAGGATCGGCAGAATGCGCTTCTGACCACCGTGATGTCCCAGCAGACTGATACCATCCTGAACCGGGTCAATCCTCGTCCGATTCCCGCTTATCAGGTGGCAAACCCCAACGTGGGCGTGAACTGCTGCAGTTGCTGCTAACCAACACACTCCCCGATAATACCGGGTGAACCATCGGGGCAGGGGTAAGACACCTCTGCCCCTGATTTTTTAGGAGGAAAACATTATGGCTTGCAAAACAAGCTGCAAACTCTGCCCGCACTTGGTCATCAGTCAGGCGGTCACGTTCGCCAACGATACACTGACCATCAACATCCCTGCTGGCGCATACCAGAACGGAGAGAAGTATTGCATCGTGGTCGCCCAAAGCATCCCGGACACGACCACCATCAACGCCCCTGTGGTCATCACCATCGGTGCAGGCACGACCGCATACCCTCTGACCGACTGCAACTGCGCTCAGGCAACCGCTGAGAGCATCCATACTCGCACCCGCTACGCTACCCGTGTTGCAACGTCTGCGACCGGCACAGGCGCGTTCAAGTATCTTGGCTGCTTCTGCCGTTCCCATGCTGGTGCGCCCGCGTCCATTTCCTAAGGAGGTATAGATTATGGGCAAGAACAATTTTCGCCGCATGATGATGCTCCGTGACCACGACAAAGACCGTGAGCCGGAGCGCGACCGCCTTGAGGAAGAGCGTGACCGCAGGGAGCGTGAGATGGAACGCCGTCTGCGTAAGCTGGAAGGCGGCAACGACCGCTATCCCTACTATCCGAAGGAGGAAAACCGTTACATCGACCCCTACCCTATCCCCCGCTACCCTGACGTAGAGTATGGGCGCAAGATGCCGCAAATCGGCTTCTCGCAGAACGGAGACTGGGACAAGCGGTCTGGACAGTACGAACGTGGCGGTGCGGACAGCCGCTCGATCAAGATGCCGCGCCAGCACCTCACCCACGACGAAGCAGAGGAATGGTGCGACAGCATGGTGAACGCTGACGGCACAAAGGGCTGTCACTGGACGCTGGAACAGACGCAGGACGTTGCGAAACAGCGCAATATCAACTGTGACCCGAACGATTTCTGGGCTGTCATGAACATGATGTACTCGGATTATTGTCAGGTCGCAAAACGCCAGTCCGTTGACACTCCGGGCTTCTACGCTGACATGGCAAAGGCGTTCCTTGAGGACGCGGATGCCGCAGATGGCAAGGCATATCTCTACTGGGATTGCATTGCTGATAAGTAAAGCGAAAACCCCTGTGTAGTCGTAATGACCGCACAGGGGTTTAC